>UMGV01050239.1_pt1 | contig 55517 bp, 97 predicted proteins | sample 1965361 | NCBI WGS metagenome assembly UMGV01 (sample SAMEA4836081, study PRJEB28245) | human gut metagenome | biome: gut microbiome; material: fecal sample | place: Denmark | collected 2008
TATATAAAAATTATTTTTTAAATTTATATTTATTACAATTAAAATTAGATAATGATATTTCTATTAGACTGAGTATTATTTAAGTACTTTTGAAATTTTGTATAGAATTGAAAGTTTAATAGATAAGTTTAAAATAAATTATATATGACTTATGATTATTAATGAAAAGAAGATGGCTTAGTTAGCTATTAACAAATCTCTTTTGAAAGAGTATTCTACAAATGAAGATTCACGTGTTGTTTATATGGACAATAATGATGAATTTCAAATTCAGTTATTTAATCCTGAACAGTTTACTGTTGGTGTTACATTTACATTTAATGGTAAAGATATGGATGGTATGTTAGTTTTGAAACCTGGTGAGAGAGTATGGTTAGAACGTTATTTGGATAATCAGGTTAAATTTAAATTTTCTACTTATGAAGTAGATGATAATGATGTACAGGTAAAACATGCTATTGCGAATAATGGTAATATTACTGTAAAGTTTTATAAAGAAAGAGTATCATCAAGAATTAAAACAAATATTTATAATACATTAGATAATTTATGGAAAGAGAGTCCATTAATTTATAATGAAAATATGTTTAAAGTACCAAGATATAATACTCTAATTAAATGTTCAAATACTAATAATAATGTTTTATTAACAAACAATGTTACTAACTGTTGTTGTGCAAGTATTGATGGAAATACATATAATAAAGCTTTATATAAAACTAATGTTAATAATACTACTATTGAAACAGGTAGAATTGAAAATGGTAGTTATTCAAACCAGAAATTTGAAACAGTAAATAATGAATTTGAAAATTATCCATTTAAAACAGAATATATAAAGATTCTTCCTAAATCAAGGAAACCATATACGACAAGTGATTTGAATAAAATATATTGTACTAATTGTGGAAGGAAACTTAATTCAAAATTTAAGTTCTGCCCATATTGTGGTGAAAAATGTGTTATTTAATTAAAACTAAATAAAATTAAGGTTCTAATCTTATTCATAAAAGATTAGAATCTTAATTTTTATACTTCTGTATTTAAATAATATTTTAATTTATTTTTAAATTTTATTAATGTTAATACTGTAATATTATTTCCATTATAATAGTAATTATAATCCATTCTCATCATGAATGACATGAAGAAACAGATTATGAATAAAAATAAATTAGCTATAGGTATTAACATACATATACAATATAAGATATACCAATACCGTTTTATTTTTATTGGCTTTGAATCTTCTCTTTTTTCTAAATTATATATAAACCATTTATTTGTATATGTAAATTTTTTGGTGAACCAATCAAATATGATTAATTGTATAAGACATAATATAAATCCTATAAAACCTATAAATACTGTTACCATTTGTATATTAAATTTCTTTTATTTTAATTTGATTAAACTTATTGATATTATGTATATCTAAAATATCAGGACCTGTTTTATATATTAAAGAGTTATTAGTTTTCTTTAGTATTTTTATATTCTTATAATACATGTCAAGACAAATAAATTTAGGATTATTCTCCATTGAATCATAATGATTATGAAAATGACCGTAGATCCAATATTTAATCTTGTTAGACATACTTAATTCTTTGTGTATCGCATCCAAATTACTGCGGTCTATAAAGTTATCATCTAAAAGTTTTGAATCCCATATGGACCAATTAAACAATGGATTATCAGATGTTAAAGGATATTCATCTCTTGGTTTTTGATATGTAGGACAATTATGAGAACAAACAATATCAATATTAAAATCTAATGATTTAATTTCTTCTTTTAATTCATCATCTAATATTCTTGTTCCTTCATTTTTCCAATATGTTTTATTAAGAACTCGATCTGTTCTGTCTATTGATATTGCACCACCTATACATATGATATTATAATCTTCTGTTTTTACTACAGTGAAATCATCAACTAATGATATATTACTTTTATTCAAAGGTGATGATTCATTATATAAATCAGGATTATCATGATTACCACGTATTAATATTAATTGAATATTATGTTTGATACATATATCATTACATAATTTCAATTTATTAGAATCTGTTTTAATATCATAAAATCCTATTCCGTTATCACCACAAGAGAATATAACGGAATTATCTAATATATTATCTTCATTTACATATGAACGTAATATATCATAAATTATGTTTATTCCATGAGGGTCTCCAAAGAAATAAACATTTTTATATTGCGTAAAATCTATTATCTTCATATTTTTAATAAGTGTTATTTTTACAATTGTTTATTAAATAAATATTATAATATGTATTTTTAGTAATAATTAGGATAAAAATGAAATATTAATTGTTTATTTTTAAAAACGATGTCAAACATAGTTAAAATAAAAATATGTTTTGAATTATGAAACAAAAAATCTTAATTATTCTTGATTATAATTATAATACTGATAAACGTTATAATATGTTTATAGAACAAATAAAATTTTGTTATGGTGATAATTATGATATAGTCTTTAAACTATTTAATGATATACAGAAACAATATAATTATGTACCAGAAAACATACAGATGGAAATTGATTCTGAAACCATATATGCATGTATAGACAAATATGTATGTGTTATAACAGATGGTCCTGCAGCATACTTCTGGTTACAATCTTTTTATGATGGAAATCTCATTGCTATAAACCCTATTATCGACATTTATAAAGAATATCCATATAATTTATATAATGATGGTAAAGAATTGAAGTTAACAAGACAGTTTCAAACAGAAAATACAATTTGTATAATAAGTAATGACTTAAGAAAGTTAACTGAAGTTTATGATAATGAATTTTATGATACAACAGTTATAGTAGCAGATGAAAGTATAAAAGATATAAAAGAATTCTGGTCAATTGGATCAACATTTGATCAGGTATTTAATTATATGGTTAAATATAAATAAAAGACAAAATATATAAAATGAAAGGAATATATTGTTATAGTATATTCCTTTTTATTTTTAGATAAAAATAAATTGTTAAGAATAAATGAAATTGATTACGTTATTAAGAAATATTTTTAATGATAATAAAAATAATGAACGAAAATTATCTGATAAAAGATTTAATGTTATTATAAAAAATAAAATTAAAAATTATTGCATAACAAATTTAAATGTATTAATAGGAGATGAACATTCTGAACATCATGTAATTATGAAATTTGATGATGAATATTTAATTGTGTCTGATGAAGATAATGATGTTTTAAATTTTAATGTGAAATTAAATATACGTACAAAACAAGGGAAACTTATAGATGAATATCATTTCAATGAAACAGTTTATAAAGGAGATACAATTATAAACATAACAGAATCTTTGATTAATTTTAAAAAGACTTTTTAATATTATTTCATTATAATATGTATTAAAATAAATCTAAAATAAAAAATGTTAAATAAATCAAAAAGTCCGTAGCGTATTCTTAAATGTATTAATAATCCAAAGGAAAGAAGATGGTTTCTATCATCATTAGATGATAGTATTTTTGTAGCAAATGATTTGGAAGAAAGTATTCGATAGTGGTTAGAGTATTCTACTGATGATGAGTATAAACGATAGTTTTATAAATTGTATAATTCCATTTATACTTATATGGATGATTATTATTTAACACTTTCATTACTAGAACCGAATTTTACAGAAATCTATAAAGATACTGAAGATATTACATTTAATGGTCCATTAACATAGTTTATGTCGTATGAAAATAAACTGTTATATAAAGATTCAATGCTTATGACTTTATGTCATGATACATCAGAATATATTGTACATAGAATATTTCCAGAAATAGACGGTTATAAAATTGAACATGAACCAAATGGTAGGAATGAATGTCCAGATATTAAATTAACATACCCGAATGGTGATGAAACATATATAGAAGTTAAATCAGTTTTATGTAGTTTCTTTGATGATAATACATTTAAGGGTAAAGTTAATAATTCGATGAAAGGTATTGATTAGATTTTAAATGATATGCGATAGTTGGAAATAAAAGAAAATAAATGTCAAACATGTCTTCGAAATATTACTACTGTATTTTTCTTTTATTTCTGTAATTCAGAAACAGGTGAAGCTGAATATTTTAAAACATATGTTATGCCTGCACCTATTGCAATTGATTGCGAATTTAATAAAGATGGCACCTTTAAAAAACTTGGACAAAAATCAGATACAAATTTCAATACAGTCTTAAATCTAAAAATAAGAACACCATTTAACAAATATAATACATTAGTAGATAGAGCATTACTTATATCTACCGGTTATACATCAAAAGGTATTAACAGATTAATACATAATACTGAAGGAGATTTTTATGTATTAAAGAAATATTTTAATGATATAAAACAAAAAATATATGATATATTAGCTGTATATAAAATAGAAAACAATACATATACGGATTGTTTAAGTCGTGTATTATAGTTATTTCATGAACTTAAAGGATATAAGTATAATGGCAGTAGATTTAAAGATTATATATTGGATTATGATAAAACATATATAAAGAATACGATAATAGAAATTAAGCGAGATATTAATAAAGCTTTTGGAAAAGGTACAGTTAGGTAATATAACTTGTACCTTTTCTTTTTAATAAATAATAAAAGTTAATTTTTAATTATAAAATATGAATAAATGTGTAAAACGTTTGATTGAAAGTTTATTTGATGATGATTTTGAGGATATTGTAGATAACCGAGATGAATTATCATCTGATCTTGCAGGTAAGATAACGAAAAATATGTTAACATATTGTGAATCGTATTTAACAGAGCAAACCTTCAGTAATAGTTATTTTGATATTGATATTGATATTAAAAATTCAGTAGATAAAAAAGTTCATTCAGAAGTAGAAGGATCTACAGTAGCATTCTATTATGAAACAAAAAAAACGGAAGAACCAAAAGTTTATTTAACACATGTATCTTTTAGACGTTTAAATGATGCACAGAAATTTATTGATGAACTTAATGAATTCAGTATCAGTAATGTATTGCTTAGATATAATTTAGAAGTTGGAAGATATGTAAACGCAAAAGATTCAGATGCAATTAATAATATAATAGACTTAAAAAATATCAATTTTGTTAGTGTCGGTTTAAAGGGTGTTTATCCAAAAAACTTTTATGTTAATGGTGATGATCTTAAAGAAGAGAAATTATATTCTACAGTATTTGAGGAACATAACTATTACTATAAAGGTGATGTTGATATTAATTTATTAAGATGTTGGATTGATAATGAGACTATTGATATTGAATCAGTTGATTCAATAAGTTTAATGGAATGTTATAATATGAATGATTATTCATTTATTAAAAAAGTAAATAATACATTCAGGAATGCTACTTATTCATATAAAGGATTACCAAAAACAGGAAATCTTACAGGTTTACCAAATGGAAAATATAGAGCTCAAATAGAATTTAATGATGAAAGAACTGTTAATGAGCCATATCAACCATTAGACGGGAAAGTTAAAATAAATTTTGTTGGTTTTCCTTCTAATTGTTCAGAATTGACAGTAAGAATCAGACAAATGCCTTGGAGAATTTTACCTTATATGTCATTTGAAGGTATTACTATGGAGAATTTACCTAAATTTAATTTTGAAGCAGATGGATTCCCTGGTAAAAATTTTGGAATTATGATTCAGTTAGGTCCTTATAAATTTGATGCTAATTGCAGACGATGGAAACCTACAAAACCACAATGGAAAACAATATTGACATCAAAAGATTGGTTCCTTGATTGTTATAGTTCAAAGAACGGTCCACATAGAGAATATGTAGAACCAGATAATAAAGAAGCGCAAGAAACCTTTATAAAGGAAAAATCAAAAATTGATTCTGTAAATAAACGTACAGAAGATAAGAAAGAAGATGCAGAATTAATGAAAGAAAACTGTATCAAATATTTAAAAGCTGGTGCAACATATTTTGGTAATAACTGGGTAATACGTATAAAATCATTAGGTGATAGATTTATTTCATATACTCTTATGAAACGTCTTTCTATTACTGATGGACATAGAACATATGAAGCATTCTGTAAATGGTTAGATCATACATCATTTAAACTTGAAAAAGGTGGTACAGAAACTTTACGAGATGTAATTGTTAAACCTGTTGAAGAACGTAGAGCTAAAATTGTTGAACAACGAAAAGAAGAAGCTAAACAATTAAGGAAAGAATTAAGAAATAAAGCAAAAGAAAATAATGTTGTTAAACAGACATCAGATGAAACAAATAATGATGAAATCCAACCTGTAAAGAAACGTATAGGAAGACCACGTAAATCAGATATTACTGCAAAAAATAATACAGAAGTTAATTCTGAAAATAATAAGGGAACTGAAGTAACAAATAATAGTAATGTAAAGATTTATGATTATTCAGATAGAGCAATTGCTATATATGGTGATTATAAAGATATTCTTCCTATTAAAGATAAGTTAAAAGAAATTGGTTGTCGATATAATAAATTTTTAAATATAAATGGTATTAAAACTCCTGGTTGGATTGTATCTGCAAAGAAAAGAGATGAAGTAGAAAAAATTATAAATAATTCATAATTAGTATAAAATAATTAATAACAGATACTATTATATACTGGTTGAAAAATATTATCAAATATGAAAAATATAATATTTTTTTAGTTATGTTAATAGAATTTTATTAAAATTATTGAGTTTTAATAATAGCGATGATTATTTATAATAATTAAGTTATGTTTATTAAGATGCAAGTTTTTAATGAATAAACGTATAAATATTTACAGTTTAAAACAGTAATAAATATTAAAATTATAATTTTTTAAATATATTATGAAATATTTGAATGTATTTGATAATAAATCTGCATTAGATTCATCAGTGACATAGATTAATCATAGAGATGGTGCATTTGTATTTGGTGTAAAAACCGCACAATGAATTGAGGATGTAACTATTTATGATTAGAGACACCCTGGTGCCAATTGTTTGAAGTTAAATCCTGTAAATATGACGCCTGTTAAGTTGGATGCTTCATCTAGTAAAAAGAAACCTGCTGTTGCAGATATTCTTTATTCAACTGCAGATGGTAAGTTAACACTTGATGCATAGACTAATAACAAAGATAATACTCCTATTGCTATCTGTGTAATCCCTGAAGTTACTGAAAACTTCAAAAATGGGGATGATTCAACTGGTGCTGTTAAAACAGCTAGATTTGTTTCTATAAATTACATGAATTATACAACACCTGCAACTGGAAGTAAAGAAGGACAATTTATGTATTTTGGTAATTATGGTACAACAATAGGTAATGTAAAAGGTGGAACTGATGAAACAGCATATATAGGTGGTAAGTGGAATACACAATAGTGTTTATCTAAAGCTACAAATTAGGATTAGAATATATGCGGTAAATCTATTACAAATAGTGAAGATACTGGTTATTGTGCGCCTGCATGTTGTTGTGTTGCATATTCTACACCTGGTACTAAATCTGGTGACTGGTACTTACCTATGCCAGGTGAATTATATCAGATTTATGCAAACAAAACAGTTATAAATGAAAAACGTACAGCTATAAAAGATAGTGGTTTTAGTAAGAGCAACTATTATTGGAGTAGTAGAGAGGACTCGAGTTACGATGAGTACTATGTCTATCTCAGTAATGGTAGCATCAGCTACTGCAGTAAGGGCAACAACTGCTATGTCTTAGGTTTCTTAGCTTTAGAAGTTCCACAGGAAAAATAAAATATTTATAAAATATATGGGAGATGAAATATGATTTCATCTCCCATTTTCTTATTTAAAAATAAAATATATTATTCTTCAACAAAATCTTCAAAATCCCAATAAGGTTCAGATTCAGGTCCAAATTCTGTTTCTAATGATCTTTGTCTAAATGTTCTGCACATCTTTTCACGATCCATATTCTCATAAAATGAATATGTTTTAAATGAATCAATAAGATCATTATAACTTATTGCAGATATACAATCATTCGGATGACATACAGATTTATAATCATTGTATTCTTTAAACAAAACCCATTCATAAACTTTATATTCACTATTCTCTAACCAATATGCATAAGGTTCATCATTAAAATATAAATAAGTTGAACTTGAATACTCAGGATATAACGTATAATATTTTGGTATTAAATTATATGACATAAATTTATATAAATTTTATTTATTATCTAAGAATGCTATAGTATCTTCAACTAATTCTAACCATGGTTTCGCTTTACATTCAACATTAGTTTTATATAAGCATTCTAATTCCATCATAGCTATCTTAAACGCAGGTTGATGTTGTCTAGAATATTCATAAAAGTCATCATGCTCATTCATATGAACTGTTAACGATGAAGGAAATAATTCGGCTTTATATAACATTTTATATAGATATTTAATTTTATCTATAACAGCTCTATTTGTTTCCATTATCATCCAATTTAAATTTTTCAAGCAGAGACTTAATTACTCTAATATGTGCTAAATCATTTTTTGTTAAAACTTTTATAGTTTCACCTATTGTAGGAAGTTCTTGCCCGCATGCATCATTAATTTCTAATTTTTCTTCACATATCCATAGATTACCATTATAATCTTCTGGAATTTTATCAAGAAATTTACTGAATTCTGAATATGCAAGTCCTAAAAGTTTTAATTTATATTCATAGTCTTCACATTCCTTTTTATCATTAAATGTCTTTCCATCAAATGCTGTATATGTTATAATCATATAAATAAATATTTTAAAGTTTATATATAATAAATTAAATGAAATATACCTATAAATTATTACATAAATATATTCCACGGTTAAATAACTTATCTGATATGTTGTTAAATCCAAAAGAAGATAATGATGAATTTGATGATATTATAATAGGTGGATATTTTTATCCAGATGATAATAAATCACAAATTAATTTAACATCTGATGGACTTATTAGAGATAACATAGATAAAGTAAATGCAAATAATAATTACTTAGCTTCATTTTTTGGTGATAATGTCATAAATAATGAATTATCATCATATGATGATAAAATAAATTATATCGGTAAATGGACTAGTAATATAGATGCAAATGCAAATATTTACTATGTAATTGTAGATAATCAAATAAGAAAAATCATATTCAGTAAACCAATTGAACCAACATCAATGCAAGATACATTCGGTATTATCTATATTATCGAAGATAATGGAAATATGGTTTACTGCCAACCAGATGAAAATGATATTTTATTTGATAATCTACCTGAAGCAAAAAAATATATTAAAGAACAAAAGGAATTATTTAATCCTTTAACATAATTAAATTATTCTGTACTCTTTTCATTCAGTATATTATTTTCAATAATGTATTCAATTGCAGATTTTAAATAAGGTTTATATGTCTTATCTAAATCAATAAAATGTCCAGTAATATTATGAATACAAGGGAAAATAAATTTCATTGCATCAATGTCAAATAGATAATTAATACCTAATGTTGAATTTGATGTATTCAATATTTTCATAAGTTCATCCTGTATTCTTTCTTTTGAAATAATAGATAATCTATCTATATTTTTCTTCATACTGTTGAATACATTTTTATCTATATTCCAACCAAGTTTACATGCAAATCTTACACATCTCATAATGCGAAGAGGATCATCAATATATGTCTGATCTGGTTCACATGGTGTTACGATAATTTTATTTTTAATGTCATCAAATGATCTGTTTGTAACATCAATAAATTTACTGTTTGAAATATCATAATAAATTGCATTAATCGTAAGGTCTCTACGCATGCAATCCTGCTTAAGTGAACCGAATGTTGTATCTGGTTTTCTTGAATCTGATGTATAAATTTCTGTTCTTGTTTGTACAACTTCAAGTTCTTCATTAGGAAAATCCTTTAGTCTGAACATAGCAGTTCCATATCTAGGATAGGTCACAACAGTTCCTTTTGTAAAATGATTCTTTTCCAACCATTCTGCAAATTTAATACCGCCGTTTTCTAGTGAAACAACAAGGTCTAAATCTTTTATATTATTTCCTAAAATCTCATCTCTACAACATCCACCGACTGCAAATAAATTGTTTTCAAATTCAGAACCTTGAATAATTATTCTAAGACAATCTTTAATTGACATATATGTTTTTGTATCCATTCTCTTATAATTATTAATTCATATTTTATACGAAGATACATATTTTATTCGAAAGAAAAAAGAGAATACAGAATTAAATCTATATTCTCTTATATATATTAAATTAAAACAATAAGTTCTATAACTGCATCATAATATGCGTCTTTTTCATTGTTAAAAAATTGACGTGATTCTGGAAGATTATGCCCGATATTTCCGTTTGCAGTTTCACCAGAATATACAGATTTCTTACCAAATGAAATAATCCATTCCGAAGAATTAAACATAGTCAAAAGTAGTCAATCTACCTTCTCTACATTCACTCCTTGTATTCTCTTGCAAGTTTCTTCGAAACGATAACAGAACTTCTTTTACCTTCTCACGTTTAAGTTTCTTAGACTCAAAAGCACCATTACCAAGTTGTTTTAAGAGCGATTCTCGTAACACGGTTACGAGCACTCTATTTCTTATATTCTTTGCTGCATTAAAGTCTGCATTATCCTTATGTCCGCACTCAATACATTCAAATGTCTCTTGATTTGGTCTGTTCTCATCCTCAATACAACCACATATCGGACACATCTTCGAGGTATAGCTCGCTTGAACTGTTGATATAGCAATATCATACTTCCTTGCAATATGCTCCACTTCTTGTTTTAAACTGCTCAAACCAAGGAACTTGACCTTACGATTGTAATTTATACCCTCATTATTCTTATCCTTAACGTAGCATTTACCAAATCCATTGTCCAGATTTTCCATCACGATATGTCCAACACCTTGCGAATGTAATGCTTTGCACATATTAGCAATCAGTTGCTGTTCAGACTTAACCATCTTGGACTTGAGTGTATCAAGTTTCTGCTGCTTACGTTTGCCTACCTTGTATTCTTTATTCTTTCCTTTCAACTTGTCTATTTCAATAAACAGCTTACAGAAATCGTTAACAAGTTTCCTATCATAGTCGTAAGTTGTTTCATCTGACAAACTGAACAAGTTATGTTTGCAATTAACATCAATACCAATTGTATTACCATTGACTTGCGGTATATATCTTTCACCATCCTTACATAAGTGTATGTTTACTTGGTGATACTTTTCATTAAATGTAAGCGTGTATTCATAATCAGGATTCTTCTTTCTGTAATCCTTCATATTTCCGTACCAACCTTTATTAAAGGTGACTGGTATGTCAAATGATTTTCTACCTATGCCACTAAGACTTACAAATGAATTAATCTTTGAACCAAACTTACTATTGTAATCTATTATCCTTGTTTTTCTACATCTACCATTGAATGTCAATGACTTGAACTCAATAGGATATTCTGAATAATTCTTAACGATACGTTTTCTTTTTGACAGAGCAAGATTATACAGACGTTCAAATCCGTATTTTTCACAACATCTTAGTATATTGTTATAGAACTCACGTTTCTTTTCATCACACTTGTTTATGTTACTGCTGATATAGTTTATTGTGTTTTCATTACCGTATCTTGCAAGATAAGTAAGACAGTTAGATAATGGCGTTTGTTTTTTATTAATGATTACTTTCTTCAAGTCACCTTTCTTATGGTTTTTGGTATCACGCTTGTAGAACTCAAATCCATTAAATGTAATAGCCTCAAACACAAGTTTATGTTGTATTGCATCGAATTTATTCTGATAGCAAGTAAACACTTGCGTATAGAGTTGTGAATCGAATGAGCTTGGTATTACATCTTTAAAAGATGCTCTCATTACCTTTAAGAACTGAAACTTATTGTATTCCAAGAAATGCAATAAGTTATCGTTAACGTATTGTGATACAGTATTTTTATGACTACGAATAAGCACAGCAAAGTTGTATAACTCATCATATTTCTGACGAGTCAAATCCTTTGAATGAAATATTTTTGTGTACTTACTCTGTTTAATCATAATTTATATTAATCTATATTTACAAACAAGCCATATTTATTAGCAAATGTGTCAACCTTTCCTTTCAGAACCTTTCCAAATATATGATAGTGGAAATGATATGCGTCTATATGTGACTGAGGTTTATTGTTATAACGTTCATACAACAATCCACGAATCTCTTGTATTTCGTCAGCATCTTTAACAAAGTCTTCAAAAATAAAGTCTTTATTTTTAAATGAATCTTTAAGGAAATAAGCAATGCCTTCAACAACTGGCAGGCAATCTATTTCTGAATACCAATCTTTTGACCTATCACTTTGCTTTTGATAATATTCTATATCAAACAAAGTGTAACCTCTGTTATTATTTTGCTCTCCTTTTGGAATGTAATATATTTGATATGTCATATCTTTTACTGTTCTTGTTTACGTTTCTTTCTATTTTCTTGTGCTCTCAATGAGTACACTTTGCCACTGAAACTTGCAATCAACATCATCATATCATTGACAAGTTCTTCTTGTTCAGTGCATTCCTTCTTATCAAGTAATTCTATCTCAACTCCGTAACTATTGAAGAAAAATTCGATTAAGTTATACTGAAATCTTGTAAGTCTGTCCTTATGTTCAATTACCACTTTGTTAATTTTACCATTTACAACTAAGTTGCAGAGTTTAGTGAAACCTTTACGTTTGTCATTCAATCCACTACCCATATCCTTTATAATGTACTCAACCTTGTATTTTTTCTTTGCGCAGTATTCACTAAGTCTTTGGGATTGTCTATCTATATCGCCATGTTGTTTCTGGTCACTTGTAGAACATCTTGCATAAGTGGCAACTATTACATCATCAGTTTCTTTTCCTTCGGCATGATACTCGCCTATGAATTTTTCCAAGTCAGACAGTTTATATCGTCTATGACCGCCACTTGTGCGGATAGCTTTAAGTCTTCCGCTATTATCCCAACGTTGCAATGTTATCTTGCTAACATTAAGATAATCCATAGCTTCTTTCATATTCAATAAATTCTTCATTCCGTCTTGTCAATATTTTTAAGAATGTTTATTGTTGTATCTTTTGCGTTATCAATGAAGTTTTGCAGTTCCTCAATTGTAAAATCCTCACATCCTTCCATCAATGGATATTCAATTCCATCACTACAATTGTATAGTTGGTTTTCCTTATCTATCGAAATAACTTGTATGTTTTTATGCTCCATGTTTATCATCAACTTTTTTATATTTATCTTGCTTTTCATATATAAATATCTGCTAATTTGAAAAAGTTTGATTATTTATGATTATTTTTGATAATAATTTTATCTACTGATGGACATCCCATTTATTATCATCTACTTTATTAATGTTAATATAAATTGATTGTTTTTTAAAATAATTGATTACTTCTTCTGCATTAGGATTATAAGCCAATTCTAAATGATTATAATGTTTCTATAATTCATTAGTAGATTCAACTAATGTTCCGTCCCTGTTTACCATATATCGAGTTTTATCGATATTATAGTTATGCTTTTTCAGTAAGAATGCAATTTCTGGTTTTAAATATGTTTCTTTATAATTCATTGTTATAATTAGTTATTATAATTTATTATCAAAAAACTAGTTTTTGAATTATGATTAACAATAGTTATTAATTTCATAGAAAGAATAATGAAATTAATTTTATGGTTGTAACACCAAAGGCATACTACATACCTTTATCGAGTCATATTCATATTTCCCGATTACTTTCTTTAACTATCTGTATTTAACGTACATCATTTAACAAAATTATGATTATTTATCCATTGTTTCTATTCCCTTATAACTTATAATATTCATTATATCATTAGAAACTAAATAGTTAATAAATACTCAACTTAATTAATCTTATTATTTAATTATTTAATTATTTATCTATAAAATCCTATAAAATTCATTAAAAACATTAACCAGTTATTATATCATTTGATGATATACGTCTTCGTATTCATTTTATTCTAATTATTTTGTATATATAAAGATACATATTTTATTTAAAAATAAAAAAATAATATAGAATTAAATATATATTATCTTATATATTAAATTAGTATTTACTACATGTAATCATATATTTAATCTTTATAATTTAATATTGATATTGTTTTGTAGTAAATGTATGCACCAGAATAATGACTATATTCAAAGCACTTATAAGATTTATCATTTTCAATATCAGTTAATGGATCCAAAATTTGTTCATCAAATCTTCCATTTTTAACACTTTCAATTTTCAACTGATTGAACCCATTAGAAGAACGATACATATTCTTTATTTGAGTTCCTGTATAATAAACACAATCATCATCAGTTATATCTGCATAACATTTAATTTCTTTATTTTTTTTTTCATCTTTTTTCTTCTATTATAATATATTATCAAAAATTAGTTCCTGAATTATGATTAACGATGCCATTTGCAGAAATATATGTATGTGTATCTTTAACATTAATGTCAATCACCGGATTGTTAATTCCTGATTTGAATATACGGGCAATCTTTATTTTATTAAACTTAATTTTCTCATTAATATCCATATTAATGGTACTCATTGTAAAGATTTCATCTCCATCATGAAGTTCTTCTGCTGTTTTCCATGATGATTCCTTATCAATCTTATTCTTATTTACCAAGAATCTATGTGTATTTGAACATTCGATATGATCACCGTTTGAAAATGATACATAGTATGTAGGTTTCTCAAAATTCCATACATGCGTAACTACATGATAATCACCATCATGTGATAAAACTTTATCACCTACTTTAATTTCAGACATCAATACAAGTCTATTCTTTACAATAATCTCTTCATTTGGCAATAAACAACCACCATTTAAATTAGTCTTCATATATAATTAAATTATGTTTTTTAATGTTTTGTATGTTACGTTTTTTAATTTTGTATAGTAATCAGATTATGTATAAATTTCATATATCAGATATATGTTTAAGTATTTATTTTATTAATAATTCTTTACCAATATTTCTGTTATACTACCACGTCCGTTTCCTTTTGAATTGATGGATCTTTTAGCATTTACTCTAATTATGTTATAATCTGAATATAAGTCGTCAAAAAACGTATCATTCACGTCAGAATTTTTTGGATCAGAATTACTTAACATACAATAAGCACAATTACTAGTCAATACATCAAACCATACTTTTAAATCTTTTTGGCTATCATCATTAAATCCTGATTTTGTATATGACGTAAATGCAGATGATTTAGTAATAGGTCTATAAGGTGGATCCATATAAACAAATGCATTTTTCATATACATCCCTTTACCTTTGAAAAACTCATCATATGTACCAGTAGATATTTGAACATTGTATTTAATGAAGAAATTATGTACTGCTTTAATATTTTCTTCATCACATATACAAACATTTACATTCTTATTCCATGGTACATTAAATTCACCTTTTGAATTCTCTCTGTATAATCCGTTAAAACATGTCTTATTTAAGAATATAAATTCAGCTGCATGTAATACATCTGCATCTGGTTCCATATTCATATCATATATATTGAATGAATCACGTGTATTATAATAAAACATTTTCGGATCTTCAGATTTTCTATATTCTTCCTGTATTGTTTTTAATTGATTAATTAATTTCAAATGTTTATTTTTTACAACTGTATATAAATTTGTCAATTTATAATTTAAGTCATTTATAAACACATTTTTTATATTAGGTAATTTTGGAACAATATAAAATAATACTGCAGCACCGCCAATGAATGGTTCCATATATGTGTTAAAATGTGATATATTTTGTGGAAGATTATCATTTATTGTATTTAATAATTGGGATTTTCCACCTACCCATTTGATAATTGGTTTTGCATTCATAAAAATATAGTTATATATTATATAATTATATAAAAAATATGTTATTTGTTTTTTTAGATAAATAATTTGTTAGATAAATAACATATAAGAAAAAAAACTATAAAAAATAAATAAAAATCAGAAAAGAAAATTGTATGAAAGTATTATGCTTTCTACTTCAAAGGTAATTAAGAAAAAAACTTAATGAAATGGCTACACGATCAAATAAGGATGTATTAATGTAGATTAAACGACTTATTGATAATTATGCGGACTCAAATAATGTATCATCAATAGAAATTAAAAGAGCATTAGGCACATTAAGTCGTAAATGGGATGTATCATCTGTTAATGTTTCTAATTCATATAATTCTATTCAGGACTTTTTCAAAGCAATTACAATCAAGAGATTAAATGGTTTAACTGGTGAAATTGATAAAAATGATATGAGATATTTAACAAGGTATATAAAATCTCATTTAAGTCTTAGTGAATATAACGGAGATCCAGATAATGATTATGCAGTAGATACGATAGCAGGTAGTAATAGTGACAATATTTCTGATTTCTTAAATGAATCATTGTCAGAGATTATAGATTTATGTATCACTCAACCTTCTACTATATTCGGAATTAATAATGCGCATGTTCAAGAACTATATGATATATATGACGAAGCTGATTCAGAAGGCGAATCATCTTATGTGTTATTTTACTATCTTGTATATGGTAATTCTAATACTGATATGTATAAAGTAGAAAGCCGTATGTATGATATAGTAGATAATTAAATATAAATTAAAAAATATAATAAGGAATTAGAATTTACTGATATTCTAATTCCTTATTTTTTATTTATAAAAATGAGATAATTTATTTTCAATAATAAATATGAAAACAAAGTTTTTAATTAAATGAAATTTCCAAGAAAATTATCTAAAGAGCGTTTAAGTCTACTTAGTCCTGAGGATAGAAAAATATATGAATATGAACATTCAGGTTTATGTCCTGAAATGAAACAGCTTCAAGAATCTAAGAAAAAGAAACGTATATATAATGATGAAGGTGATGTTGTACCATAGATATGTCCAAAATGTGGTGGTACTGTTGTTGTGAAAATTAAAGGAGAACCTGTATATGTATGCAGTAACTGCGATGCATATTATGGTACAATGCCGTTTAATCTTAAAGAATCTGAAGATGTTATTGATAATTCTGATGATGAAATAACATATGAAGATATTCAGGATATAAAACTTTCTAATGAATATAGTGAGGAAGAGAAACGTCAAATAAAACAAATGATGGATGAGATGTTATTCGAATCATAGTTTGATGAATTATTTGATAAGGAACTTATTGCTGAAGTTGGTTTAGATGAATATAATAATATTAAAAAGAATATTTTTGAATATATTATGAATGATCCAGATCTTCATACATTAAATGAAGCTGAAGGTCATGCGGCTGATTGGTGGATGAATTGTTCTTGGATTTTGAAATTAAGTGCGGGTTTGTTAACAGGTTTATTAGGTATTATTGCATGGCTGTTTATGAAAGGAAAAGATAGATTAGCGATGATGAAACTTAAGCAATATATGAATAAGCTTGTAGAGTTAACAGATTCAGGTGTAAATAAAAAACGTCCTTGGTATTCATTTTTATTACTTGGTAGAAAGAATAAACAAAATACAGGTGATTACAATAAATCATGTTTTAGAACTATTCAGGAAACTGAAGAAAGAAATATGGCATGTTTGTATACACAATGTATTCACAGATTAGGTTTTTTATCACCTTCATTAACTAATTTTAATAGTATAACTTCAGGTGATGAGCCGGCAGATGATTCAGGTTTAGGTCAATTTTTTGATATTGTAAATGGTGTTTCTAAAAAAGGAGAAGATGCTTATATAAATGAAGGTACAAAAAAACTATTACCAATTAAGGTAAATGAAAAACGTTTTAATAAGTCATTATTAAAGTTACCATCATTACCAACAAATTATGCAATGTTAATGTCTAATATTGATTATCCTACAAAAGCAAATGAAAATCCAAATGGTTCATTATTCATGAAACCTACAAAGGAAATTATATAGGATAAAGCTTCTGATATAGGACTTAAATATTTTAATGAACATGTGAACTTAGATGATATTGTAAAATATGAAACATTAAAAAATGAGTCATATATGTTATCTTTAAATAGAGTATTATCATTATTTGAAGGTGATTTAGATCCTACTTCTGTATTAGGAAGTGACATAGATTAGGAAACAATGAAACGTGTAGAAAATGAAGTATCTGCATTTAATGGTAATTTAATAGATGCAATTGATAATTATGTACGTAGTAGTATACCTATTGTAACAACATTAATGAAATCAATTTGTGGTAATAACGGTATTAAGGAGATGAGTAATTTTGCTCAGAAAGTATCTGATATGAATAATGCATCAGAAGGTAATATGGATAAGTACATGAAGAAAGAAGATGCAGTATTAAAACAAATAATGGATAATGAATATCAAAAGGATTTAAATGGATGGAGAGAATTTAGTGAAACTGCAAGAAGATCAAGCGAAATTCTATCATGGACATCATCTGATTAGTTTATATAGAAATTAGGTATAACAGACAAGAAAAAATTAAAAGAATTTAAAGGACGTGTAACTGATAAAATACAAAAAACTGATTCACGTAATAAAGATTTAGATCTTGTAATTGCAAAATATACATCATATAGTAAATATGATGAATTGAAAAAAATAGCAGATTCTTTAAATTTGAGAGAATCTGTATCAGTATTTACTTATAATGATAAGTATAGTTATGCATATAATTCTCTATTTGAAAATGAACAAATTAAAAATAGTGATGAAATTATTAAATAGTTAGAAGAAGGAAATGAGCAAACATATAAGTTTGTTAAAGACAATTTAACAAGAGAAATTACTGGAATTATTACAAGTTATGGTAATCCAGAAGAATGGTATATAATTAAAAATGCTCGTGAACGAATGAAAAAATTAAAAGAAAAAGCAGATAAAGAAATTACTGAAAAAATAGGATTAATATGCAGAACATCATAGTCTGCATCGTCAACATTAGGTGATAAGTTTAAAGCTGCACTGTCTAAACATCCTGTTCGTGCTGCAAGTCTTCAAAATATATGGGCACGATATGCAGATGATTTAGATGATAGAATAGAATCACGTATTCGTTCAATTACAGGTGATAATGGTAATAGTTGTATGTATAAGTCTATATAGGAATTTTTGACGGTTCAATATCCAAATTTGTTAGCAGTAATGCTTTATTATAAACAGATATTCTACCTTATAAAACTATATACTGATAAATATCCTATTACAAAAGAATCTTCAGATGAATTAAAGAAACAGCAAGAATAGCATGAAACATTATATACATATGCGTAGTTATTAAATATATTGAATAACTCAAAAAATAATTAAAATTAAATTAATATAAGTTATGTTATGGCAAATAGATAATATAATATATAATGTAGTATATCATAATATGTTATCAACTGATTTATTCAATGAATTTAGTAATATTATAAATGAATTAAATGATGATAACAATACAAATGAAGATATAAAAAATAAGGCAATTAAATTAAATTAGTTTTTAAGAAAATGTAGAATAACACCATTAAATATTTACTTAGAACCAAATAATTTAATAAATGAAAAAATTTCACAAATTATAGAAAATAATATATTTAAAAATAATATATAGTTAAGTCAAAATGATATTTCAAATATATCATATAAAACTATAATAAAATATATTATATAGAATGAAACTACAGAAATTGATAAAGATAAATTATATGATATTGAACCAATAACTGATGATGAAATGACATAGTTTATTGATACATTTAATAATATGATTTCTCAAAAAACGTTAATAAGTATATTACAATTTATTTTTTCTAATAATTTTATTTCATATTATAATAAATTAATTGATGATAAATTTTCATAGCTTGAAATTCCAATTAATATATATAATACATTATGTAATAAAGTTGTATAGGATAATATAAATACATAGCGTTATAAAGATATATATTCAACATTATTAGAATTATTAAAAAAAGATAATGAATAGGAATATATAGAATATTTCAAATAGAATATTTCAAATATAGATATAAAAGAAGGTATTAAAGATGTATTTCTTAAAAAACAGATTGATGTAGATAAAGATGTATTTAAAACCAATAAATTAACAGTAAGTAAATTCTTAGAAAATATATAGAATTTAGATGTAATAACTAATGAATAGTTTACAAAATGGAATACATTATTATCGGATACATTATTATCATTAAATGAAAAATCTGAAAATTTGGAAGATAGTATAAATGAAATTAAGGAAACATTAAATACATCAAAAGTAACTGTTGTTATAGGTAAAGATGAAAAAACAAATAAATTGTAGACAACAACTATATTATGTAAAGAAATATTTAAATTATTTTATACAAATATAAAAACGTTAGATGGTCATGATACAACAAATGGTTAGAAAGATAATCTAAGTATAGGTGAACATATTATTAATGAATTACAAGACTTATTCAATATAAATTTAAATAATTTAAAAATTCAAATAATTAATAAAGATAATAGTTTCTTTAAATCATTTAAATTGTTATTAAGTAATGATAATAAAGAAATTTTATCATTTTTTAAATAGTTTAAAGTAATAGATGGTTCGTTAAATATATTTGATATATATAAAACTATATTAGATTATATATCAAATGATAAACCTTATGATGGTTTATCAATGTTTTATAGTTTAATGTATTTTATAAGTAAAATAAAAATAGAATCTGTTTTATATTTTAGAAATAATGATGTATACTTATTTGAAGATGAATAGAATAATACAGAAAATTTAATTGATAAAGCGAAGAAATATATAGAACAGGAAATGGGTACGAAATCGACATTAAAAGATTTAGCAGATTCATTATATAAAAATAATAAAGAAGAAATATAGAAAGATAAAGACGAAACTAAAGGTAATGATAAACCGTCTGAAAATAATTTAGGTATGCCGACAGAAATAGAAAAAGCTAGTAATGCAGTACAAACTGTAGAACGTAATTAATTTTTAAAATACATTAATAAATAATATATAAAATATATTTAATTATGAAACAAAGAACAAATAAAAAGTTTAAATCTGTAAATGAGAAATCATGGTATGGATTATTTTATGGTTAGGAACCACGTGATAAAACTAACATAAAGGAAGTAACAATGATACCGACAAATTTAAATCAATGTAAAATTTGTTCTGACGGTAAATCTGTTTATTCTAATTCATAGTTTTATCCAGGAGATATTATAGAAATATGTCCTACAAAATCTATAGATAAATTATCTCTTTATACTAAAGATATGAGAGATATAGTATTTGAAGTTATTCCTAATGAGAAATATGTTATTCCATTCGGTTATTGTCAATATTATGATGTTATAAGTAAATCAAATCCTGATCCAAATTGTGATTATATGTGGGATGACAATAATAATAAAATAGTAATACGGGCTTTAAATCGAATACCGAAAAATACAAAGCTCGTTTTGAATATCAGAAAATAATTTTTTATAAAAACATAGATAAATAAAATAATAAATAAAAACATTTAAATTCAAGCAAATGAAAAGTTTTAGTACAGTATATAATAATAGTAAAAAATAGGTACTTGAGGCTCGTGAGAAATTATATGAATCTCAGAAAGTAGCCGTTATTAACGTACTTAAAGAGACATATATGATTACTGGAAATATGTCAGATCTTCCTGCTGATCAGAAAAAAGAAATGGCCAAGAAAGTATTTGAATACTGGTCACCTAAAACAGGAATTAATAAAGCAGGTATTAAACTCTTAAATGAAAATATGATTACTCTTAGCGCGAATTCAACTAAGGATGATATTCGTCTTTATATAGAGAAACAGACTAAGAAAAATCTTGTTGCTATTACAGAAGCATATCGTTCTGGAAATGGTAAATATGTAGTAGAAACATTTAAATCAGATATTGAACCTGCTGTTGGTAAGAAACTTAAGGAAAACTTTATTACAAATACAGTATGGAATCTTATTTCTAACCGTATTAAGTTAGGCATTGAGTAAAAATGTTTTTAATAAAATGAATATTCCCACTGTTAACTTTATAAATTATTTTATAAAATAAAAATCCAAACAATTTAGGTATTGTTTGGATTTTTAATTTTTAAGGATTATTGTTAGATGTATCTGGTATAGACGGTGAATTTACAGTAATTGAAGGATCTGCATATAAATTTGCAGTAATTGATATATTTGATGTTTCTCCTATTTTAATCTCTATCTCTTTATCCATTTTTGCTTCAGTTGCACCTGTATAAGTCCATCCATTCCATTTTATTTTATTTCCATTTATTTTTAATAACACATCAAAATTATGTTTAAGTTTAACAGTACATCCAATAGGTAAACTTATAGGACGTGTACTTCCAGGAGTACTATAATATGGTGGATTCTTAACGTTTGATAATTCTCCGTTATAACCAGTAGGTAATTCCATAATTAATAATGTTATATAACCATCAAATCGTGAATCTGTACAGAAGAATGTACAAGCTATTTCACTCGTACGTTTTCTATACTTTATAAATATAATATCTACAAGATATTGTTTATTTGGATCAAATTTTATTTTATAAAAATTTTCATTAATTTGCGATTTTGTAAGACCATTTGAAATAGAAGCCTAACCTTGTTTTACATAATTATTTGCTGTGAAATCATACGATGATATTACAACATCATAACTTATTAAATACTATGATGATATATATTGTAGATCTTCATCAATTGATGAACCGAGTATTTTTAAGAAATCACAATCAATAAATATATCTGAAGTATATAATGATAATATATTCATATTATTAACCTTATCTTGTAAATTTATTGATGACGTATTTGCACCTGAATTTATTTTATATTTAAATATATTTAGTGTTATTTTATTATTATAACGTGTTTTACATGCACTCTCTACTAATGGCTTTCCATCATCTCTATCCGTTTCTGTAGAATACTGTATTGAACCAAATTCTATTATATATATTGGTTCAAATGCTAAATATATTGAAGGCTATGTTTCTGTAGTATGTTTATTTATTAGAACTCTACGATTATCAATTTCTTTCCCAAATAATGTACTACATTGTTTAAATTTATATATATTCTTATTATTCATAACTGTTGATGTTTTATAAGCAACATTAAATGGTTTATACTTTATTGTATTAAATTCTTGATATTGATATGAATCTGATGTTTTAAATGATATAGGTTCTATATAAAAACTTTGATTTTTATTTACATATGCATTTTGATTCTATGTTGTAGATGATCTAATAAACGCTTGCGTGAAACAATTTAAACATGTTGTACCATTTATATATGATTCTGTATTAGTATCAGCATGATATATTAAATACTATAAAGATATATCTATATTATTTAAACCTCTAACTTTCTATTCTATAGTTGCAGAATTTTCATCCTATACATATAAAGATATTATTGTTAATTGTTGTTTATCATTCTTTTGAATATCATTTGATCTGAAATATAAAAACTATTTTATATCATTAAATTTAAATTTCCAAAATACATATGTTTTATTAGAGTTTTTAAATCTAAACGAATAATATGGTAAAGTGTTTGAACGTGTATATGCATTAATGATATAATCTACATCTTTTTCGGCAAGCTACCATATTCCATTTGAATTTAGATAATATAATTCCAGATTTAAATTATTAATATATGAGTCTTTATTTGTTGATGTTAATGGTTCTTTTTCACCTGATGCATATAATTTCACTTTAGCTTCAGTACTAGATATAGTTATAAATACTTCATTATCACTATTATTTGGAATAGAATATATTATATCTTTTCCTAAGCCGTCCTGTTGCCATCCTACTATATTAGATGGTTTATCTTTATCAGCTTTATTATCATCTGAAATTCCAGCATCTTCAAAAGATTTAGATATTAATCTTACACAAGTATTTGGTATTATAGTATCATATGGTATGCTATAATAAATATTAATACCAATATTTGAAATTTTTGAATTCTATTGTATTATATAAAAATTTTTACATCTAAGTAAATCTATATCACAATGGTATCCTGATTTTTCATTCTCTTTATCTAAAAAATTATGCATTCTTAATGTACCAAATGGTCCAGAATAGTCATAAATAACCTTCTTAATTTCACCTTTATCTTCAGTATTAAATGTTGTTATGTCTGCAGTATTTGCATAATTTTTTATATCATTTTTATTATATAAAGGATTATTTATTCTATTGTTAAATTCAGTTTCATCTGTTAACAATAATGATTCATTATAAGGCCACTCTAATGTTTTTAATGACGTTTTATTAATATTAAGGAAATAACCTAATCCGTCGTCATAAGTATATTTTCCAAATTTCTTTGTATCATCTATATAGTCTTTATAGCCGCCGTTATTCTCATCTTTATCCTTATCTTCACATACTGCATTTCTTAAAGTAAACCATATATTTTTCTAGTTATCTTTAGTTTTATCCGAATTATGAATAATATCATTCCATGTTAATGATATAGTTGTTGTTATAGGTGTTGACTCTTTACTTATATTTTCATATGTCACTTTATATTTTAATATAATATCAAGTCGTGTAGATGGTAAAATAGCACTCTATGGTAATGCAGTACGCCAATCATGTATTGACTCTATAATTGTGACTTCTTTATATAATACAAATGCACCTAAATCACATCTTAATACTGGCTCAATCTGTAAATATGATTTATTTGAAATCTTTCCAAATCTAAATCCTGTAACATAACTTACAAAAAATCTCTATGAATTCGCAAAAATATTTAAATAGTATTTAAGTTGATTATAAATAGATTCTTGATTATACGAATAATTATTATCATTAGTTTTAAAAATTTTCCATGATGTGTTGCTAAATAATGTTTCAATATTAATTGTTTCTGTGTTATTTGTTAAATAACCATTTTTTTGTGCAATTGTTAAAATAGACTATTCTGTTGTTGTATAGTTTTTAAGTTTTATATTTTTATATGTCCATATAAAATCACCTAAATACTTGTATGCGTCACTCTTTAACTCATTATTATTATTTTTATCTATAATGCTATCAATTCCTGGATATGTTGTATCGCCATTTTCATTTGTTATAGAAATAAATAACTCTTTAATATATGTTAATAAATTCTCACTATTATATTTCCTTAATATTTTAATTATATTTCTTAATGCATACATAACAGTGGCTTCACCTGTTGATGTTCTATAATTATAATAATATTGTTTTTTGTCATTCTAACTTGCGACTATAAATTTAAATCCATACTTACCACTTATTATATTTCCTGGATTTGCTACATCTCCAGCTTTTATATATTCATGCCCTGATATTCCACCAGGATATAAACCAGTAAATACAAAAGAATCACATTTCTGTATAATTTTCATATGTTTACCAGTAGAATCTCTTTCTGTATTTGAATATACATTATCAAAATAAACAATTTCATATGGTCTTTCACCAACGAATTTATTATTAGCATCTAAAGCATCTTTAAATACTAAATTCTAAAAAGGCTAAGACACTAATTTTTTTGTATCGAAGAATGTATAATCACTAGTTTGAGGCCATGAGGAAGAAGCACCATATTCATGTACTAAGTCATTTAATGTAGTAACTCTGCCATTTATAGGATATTTTGTATTCATATTTCAATCAGTTATTATTAAAATTTGTTCTTACAAAATCTGCTAAGTTCGAACCGTTATATAAACAATTCGAATCGGATAATTTTGTCATTGTACTATTTATAGCATTCTATATAGTTGATGTAATATTTGCAACCTATGATATTTTTTCAGATGAAGCAATATTTAAACCACTATCTTCACCGAAATACACTTTACCATTTCTGATAGTAACAGCAGTTCGCCCATCTTCTGAAATATATGGTACCATTATATTACCAGTTTTATTAACGATTTTACCTTTATCTATAATACCTGAAGGCATTTTCTTATTTTCAAGATCTCTATAAGACTATCCATCTTTATTATAAGGGTTTAATGTAGGATCATAATATTTAAAACTATGTCTAATTTCTGCTTCATTATCAATTGCATTTTCATTATCATTACTTGGTGTATTGACTTCCATCATACCATATACTTCCTAATCATTTGGTATTTTTAATATATCATCTTTATCTAATGAAAATGGATTTGAAATACCTGAAAACTTTAAAATATATTCAGCTTCATCAATATCACCATACATCGCCATTGATATAAGGTCAGGTCTCATCTAATACTTATCCGCATTTATTCGCATTAACTAATAGTCTTTAACACCTGTTGAATTTTTAGTAAATAATGGTGTAATAAAATTAACTATTGTATTTCCTTTTGAATCTGTAATTGTAGGTTTTTTATCTATTGTATAAGTAAACATTTTAATTAATTCATAAGTTTTCTAGTTGCTGCTGTACCTCTAATCCATGCTCTTGATGAATTATTAGAACCAAAAAATGAAGATGATTTATCAACAATATTGCTAATAGCTGCATCTACGTCAGGTGGGGTAAATTTTGCTATTACTGTATTAGATGTATGTTCATCCATTGCAGGATTTTTTCCTTTATCTATTTTATATGTCTAATAACCATGGGCACCACCGATAGCCATCATTTTTGATGCATTCATATATTTTGGCTGATAAAAATTACTTCCTCCTGTAAAATTATCAACTTTTGACTCATAATCAGATGATGCTCTTATCCAGTCTGGTAACTGATATATACGTCCACTACCTCTATTAAACATAGATTGAATTCCTGATTTATCACGAGGCATACCATGCTCTAATGTATAAACAACTTTTAACTCAGTAGGAAAATCATCAGGTCCTAATTCTTCACCGACTTCAACTTTCATATCAGTACATATGAGATTACCTATTACCATAATAGGATTTAAAGGATTTCCAACTGTTAAATGCCAGTTACCAACAGGTTCACCAGTTAATAATGCGCGCATACCATTTATAGAAGGCATTGTTGATGCTTGTATAACTTTAGATCTCCACATCATATTAAGATTCTAACCCAATGAATTTAATTTTTTCGCACCTTTATCTCCAGAATCACCATCACCAACATCATTGCCTTTACCTTTTAACCAATCACCGATAGAACTACCATTTGTACCGAATACCATGTTTTGTAATGTGTTAAACATTTCACCTAACGCACCCAATGTTTCACCAAGATATTCACTTAAATGCTTACCAATTTCACTCCATGAAAATGAACCAGTTGAATCTGTTCCAAAACTCTTTATACCTTCAACTGTATGAGATAAAGCACCATCTTTACCGAATATTCTACCTGCATACAAATCATCCATAATTCTATTTTTAAATGCAGTGTTTTTAAATGGATACATATGTGGATGTATGTTAAACCTATATCCACCACCCCAGAATACTGCATCAGCTGATGCCATTTCCATACAGTTTGATAAAATATCAAGCATTGCTGCTTTTGTATTAACACCACCAATAGGTCTGGCTATATATTGACATGTTAAACTGAATTTCTAATCAAATGTAATTCCGGCATCCCTTGCTTTTGTTGTATTAATTCTATTAACAGGACCTTTTATTTTATTACTATAAAGTTCTTCAGATGGATCTACATTTACTTTTGTTAATATATCAAATGTTTTTTGATCTTTACCCATATTATAACCACCTGGACTTAATAATCCAACAAATTTACCTAATGAAAACATTTTACCTGTTAATAAATTATTTCCACTAATAATATTTTTCATAATATTTGATTCACCTGTAGGAAATCCACCACCTCCAGTAAACATTTCATCAATAAGTGCATGAGGGTCTGAACCACTTTCACCTTGTACATTATGTACATCAGATGGTATTTCTTTCCATTTAGTACCTGCAGTAAATCCAAATAAAGATGATAACGTATTGCCGGTATCATCACCAAAATAAGTTATAACAGTAGCAATAGGTGCAAATGGTGTTGCAGATTTACCATCAAACATATTAGAAAATTGAAGGTTATCATATACTGGTGCATGATACTTTCTTAATGTAATTAACCTGTTATTAGGTATAACATTCCAATATTTACAAAATACAAAATCCTAAAAATAATAAGGTGTTCTTCCCCATTTATCTTTATTGCTCCATGTAATAATATTAGTAGTTGTAGGATTTGATACAGTTAAAACATCTCCACCATTTTCCATTATATCACCATAAAATCTACGTGAATTTCGTATATCATACATATGGTTTTCCACCTATATGTCATCGCTGTTTTTTTCTGTACTGTTTGATTTTACTTTTACAAGTCCACCACATAATTTAGTTAATGTATATGGGTTAACAATAGAAGCAACACCATATGAATTACCATCATTTAATATAGTATCTCTTAGTTTTTGTCCATTAGAACTATTAGATATATAAAAGTTTTTAGTTGATAACTTAACATCTGGTATTGTTTCGCCATCTTCTGTAACTGTATAATATTTTTCTGATGATGCTGTTTGTTGTTGTCCATTTTTATCAGTTTCTTTTGATTTTTCTTTATATGTTGTAGATCCTGTCATTTTGTCACCTATTGCTTTTTCTACAGTAAATACTAAATCATAAAATGCACCTGCTGCTGTTTCAGAAGCGAATGGAACAACAGTAGGATGATCATCACTTGTTGAACTGCGAGACACAAACCCATCAACACGTGCAAGTCTTGGATCCCATGCACGATATTCTGTTATTTCATCATTTATTGAACCACCTGGTTCAAAACTATCTAATGATTTAGATGAATCTATTGCAGCTTTAAATGTACCATATAACGGACTGTTTTGCTATGAGTATGTAGACGAATTAGTTAATGTTGTCATTTGTGAAATAACTCTATCTAAATCCTCATTTGATATATCTTTATTAAATTTATCTATAAAAGCGTTTTTGTATTGTTCTCCTATACTATTAATATTAAATGCCATTTTGTAAATAATAAAATATTGGTTTTATTATTTATTTCAACATATACTATATTATCAAATAAATAATAAAAATAGAATAAATCTATCATTATGCAATTTAGTTTAAAAAAATATATTACTGAAAAATATTTAACTGAACGCTTATAGTCAGACACAGTTATTCATGATATTCTTAATGATAAAGGAAAGATGTTTACATATTATAAACAGCCATATCCTGGAACAATGTATAAAAAAGCATTAGATCAGTTTAAGATATTAAATGATATTATTTCTAATACATTTCCTGTATATTCAACTGAAGCATATGATTCGTATAGTTATAAACATGAATCTATAAAAACAGATGAATAGAAGAAAGCATTACATCACAAATATATGCAAACATTAGAATTATACAAAGATTATACATCAAAATTGTTTATTAAACCAGATCCTTAGGTATTATCTTCTGTAATATTAAGTAATGCTGATGGAACTTTTCCTATGCGTAAACTGGATTTATTTAATTTAACAGATGAGAATTTCAAGAAGTATACTGTATCAGATTTAAAGAAAAATAAGGATTTAAAACAATATATTAATGAATATGCAATATTTTGGTTTAATTCAGAAGGTAAAATTCTTGTAGTTTCTGTATATGGTAAAATGGAATTATTTGCTATAGATAATGAAAATATAACATTTGAAGATGGACGCGTTTGGCAGAGTTTTCAGGCACATAAATTAACACCAGAAATTATTGAAGATGCTTGCAAGAAAGATAATCTTATTGTTAATAATTTAACATAGACATTAAAAGACGGAACTGTATTAACATATCCTACGGTTTCTAGATTATCTCGAGGTGGTGATAAACGAGAATTATGTGGAATAGATTTTGTTCATAATTTTTTGGATTTGTCGAAATATATAAATGCATATGGAGATTTTAAAAAGAAATTATAGAAAGTCGGTGCGAATCCATATTCAAAATCAAGTAAGTTAAATAAGTTTACTGGTTGGGGTAATTCAAATGATGATTATTTCATTGTTTATATACCAGAAAGTGGACATAAAGATTATGATGGAAATGTTATATCGACTAAAGATAATGGTAAGCGAAAAATGGATGATTCTAATTTAAAAGGATACAATGAGTTTAAATTTGATACAGAAAAAATACGTCAGAGAAAATTAGATTTTGAAGAACAGCAAAGAAAGATATATAAATGGACTAAAGATATTTTAGGAAAATATCATCCATATGCTGGCGGGAAATCATCAGAACTCTTTGCGTTTGGTAGAAAATTAGAATCATATGATTATGAGAAATTATATGGAACAGATGATTATTGCAATAAAATAGCAATGGCTAATATTTTGAGATATAAAAAATTAATTGCATAGAATAGATCAAAAATAGGTATTTCTAATTTTAATAAAGAATTAAAGGAAATATTACCGCAGTTATAGGCATTTACACAAACAGGTAAAGTATTATGTAATGAAATTAAAAATATATACAGGGATGACGTTATAAAATTTAAATCACTTATGATGTTATATGGTGTATATAGTAAATTGTTAAATAATATGTTACAACAATATGGTAATATATAGATTGCTATATCATCATTTAAAGATACATATGCTGATAATAAGGAAGACGCATATATGTCAACATGGGCGAAAGAATAGAAGTTTAAAAGATGTCAGGAAGATAGTAATCAAATAAAGATACGTATACGTAATATTAAAGAATTATGTAATGAATTATCTTCAATGGAACAAAAAATAAATGAAACATTAAATAATTAATTATGGCAGGTTTAGGAATTGATATTAATGAAATTATAAAATCCGCGTATGAGACAGTAAAGGAAATCCAACAGTCTGCAACAGAGACTGTTGGAACAGACTGTTTATGGGCGCGCGCAACACCTGTCATCAATTCTGAAGATGTTGTTTTATAGGAATATACATTAACATAGGTAGGTCTTGAATGTCCAAAAATAGTTAAAGTTATTGTTTCAAACCCGGACTATAATCCTGGTGAATATACTATTGATTTATATGGTCTTAATTATGTTTAGCCCCTTGAAATTAATATAACTATATAGGAATGGCAAAATATGTTTGGAAATAATACCATGCCATAGAAAGGTGATATTGTATATGTATAGATTTATCATAAATTATTTGAAGTATAGTCTTCTGAATTAATTTATACAATAGCAGCATTACCTACATATTATAAAGTTATTTTATCAAAATATAGTCCAACTGCATCTAGAAAAGAAACATAGGAATTTAGAGATTCTGTAGAAGAACTTACAACATCACAAGAAGAATTATTTGGAGATACTATATCAGAAGAAGTAGCAGATGTAGATGCACCAGTAGAAACATCATATAATAATACAACTTATGTAGATCCTCAGAAGGATTATGATATAGATTCTATAGTATCAAATTAGATATTTGGTTCAAATGGAAATCTTATATCAAATGCGTATTATGATTTTTCTATTGCAAATAAAAATATTACATATAATGATGAATTATTATATGAAATATCATCTTCAAGAAACCATCTTATATATTCATGTTGGTGTTTCCTCAATAGTTATATTCAAGATAGTAAAGTAATAAAACTAGTATATTATTCTAAAGATTCTGACAATTGGTATTTTAGAGTTTCTACTTCAATAAAATTAGAATTAGGAGATAATGTAACAATAACAAGAGGAACATTAATAAAAGTTAATGCAGTTGTTGTTGAACTTGATGAATGTGTTGAATCATTAGGTATTGCCATTAAAAATTCTGATATGGCAAAAGCAAATAAGAAATTAACAAAATGGTATGAAAATTCACAATTCTTGAAAATTTATAAAACTAATATTTATAAATTAATCAGAGGTTATGATGAAAATAGTAAAATAACATTTGACGTTCTTATAAGATAGAATGAATTATAGATATAGGTAGGTAATAAATTTAAACATATACCTATTAATTTTGAATTTGATATATGGTCTTATATTATGTTAGATATATCACCTGAGAATACTAGAATATTAATAAGTACACCAAAGGAAGTTGGTGATCGCATAATAGGAGATGTTGTTAAAACAGATACAACTATTACTTGGAATATATCTGATTTTTCTGTACATGAATTTAGTATAGAAGATATGGGATGTAATATATAGATGTGTAATATCAGATTATATGAAAATGAATATGAAATAGGAGATAATTATAAATTAGATATGTATTCACCAGTAACACGAAATGAAAGTAAATTGATATTGGTAGATACACCGAATAATCCTAATAAAACACCATTCATTACACCAGTAAAATAAAATGATTAATTAAATTATGGGTATTTTTAGTACATTAAAAGGCATAAATAAAAAGACAAATTCCGCATACAATTTTTTAAAAGGATTTAATTCATTACTTACTGGAGATAGCAAAACAAATGAATTAGAGTAGAAAGTAACCGACAGTGAATCATGGATTTTATCATCTGGACGATTTATGGAACAGAATGAAATCATGGAACGATTTCATATGGGAAATGAATATGGAACAGATATGTCTTCTGAAGTATTCAGACCAGGTTTTGAAGATCCTACTCGACTTATGTTTAAAGTTGAATTCGGTGATTGGGGTTGTTCAGTTCTTGATACTGAAACAATAAAGAATCAATAGAAAACAAGTCTTTATAATAATATATATTATGAAGATTATGATCAATTTCCAATGGGTTTACTTGATTTAAATTTTTTAGAATTTGATAATAAAGAAAATTGGAGTAATCAGGAACATTATAATACATATAATTATCTGATGAACAGAAATGAAGATGCACGCGCATCTTATATTAAAACATTTGTCCAAGGTCTTTATGAAATATAGAGAAGTATGCCGTATCTGTTCAAAAAAATTACAGGATTAGAAAAACTGACATCATTTGAACCCGGAAAAGGAGTAAGGCTTAAGGATGCAAAGATTACATTAGAATGTTATGAAGGAATTGATTTGAAAATTCGTACATTATTGGAAATGTATAGGAAAGCTGCATATGATGATGTTTGGCAAAGATGGATATTACCAGATATATATAGATATTTCAAAATGATTATCTATGTATTTGACAGACGTATTTTATAGACTGGTTATAAATTGGATAAATCAACAGGAAATAAAACTGCTCTATATAGTGTAGAGCAAAACGATTTTCCTATATATGCGTTAGAATGCGGTCCATGTGAAATTGATATTGAATCAATATGGGATAATGAATATGCAACTGCATATGATGAACATAAGGATGCTGAAACAAAAATAACTATATCTGTAAAAAATGTAAAAACTTTCTATTCTAATGGTTTAATGAAAAAGATAGATACATTAGATCCTAATTAGACAGATCATAAACCAAATTCAAATGTAAAAAATACAGTTAATTGGATTTCTGATTTTTAGTCTGTATCGGAACGAAATGATTATACATCAACTAATGCAGATAATCATGCTAATTTCAGAACGAGATGGATGAGACGTATGTTTATGATGCCATCTGAATATACTGCGTATTTTGATAAAGAAATTACACATAAAGTTGGTGATAATGCAGATTATGAAAAATTATATGGAACTGCAGATGTATATGGTCCACAATTACCAGATAATAGTTGGCATGAAGCAAATGTAAGAGATTCTTTGTATGTTATAAATTCATGGAAAGATTTAAAAAAATATCTTAAAAAAATTATTCATTCAAGACCCGTATTAGTTCGCGATTCTAGAAATCCAGACAGAGATTAGTTCTATAATGATTTATAGAGACCATATGAATGGTCTTATATATATGATCATGAGCAGCTTTTATACGGTCCAGATGTTGTTAAAGCTTAGCAATAGATGAAAAAACGTATAAAGGTAATGTTATTACATATGTTAAGAAATACTTATGTTGTAGGAAGTAATGCATATTATAATATAATAGATCCAGGTATTATAGACACATCTGCAACTAAGTTAGAACCAAAAATTCAGATTATTGGTAGTGATGCAAGTTTTGGATTAATTGATCCTTCTATTTAGAAAAATCTTGAAAAACCTGAACATAATTATATTCATCTGAATGAAAACTTAGATAAAATATCATAGAATTATACAGAACTTGATAAAAACCTGGATAAACCTGAATATGATTATATAACTCCAGAATTTAATTTAGAACATAATGATATGAATTATATTTCACCAGAAATGAATTTAGATCATAATGATATGAATTATGTTGAACCAGAATTTAATCTTGATAAATTTAAATAGAACTATATTAAACCGGAATTTAATCTAAATAAACCAAATCAAACATATGTTGATCCTGAGTTTAATTTAGACCATAGTATTATGGATTATATTAAACCATATATGAATTTGGATAAGGCAGATTAGGATTATGTTGAACCTGAAATGAATTTAGATAAGAATCAACATAATTATGTAGAACCAGAATTTAATCTTGATAAAGCATATTAGAATTATGTAGAACCAGAAATAAATTTAGATCATAATGATATGAATTATGTTTCTCCTGAAATGAATTTAGATAAGAATCAACATAATTATGTAGAACCAGAATTTAATCTTGATAAAGCATATTAGAATTATGTAGAACCAGAAATGAATCTACATAAAGAACGTCATAATTATGTAGAACCAGAATTTAATCTTAGTAAAACTGATTAGAATTATGTTTCACCTGAAATGAATTTAGATCATAATGATATGAATTATGTTAACCCTGATATAAATGATGAACATAATGATATGAATTATATTTCACCTATTATGAATACAGAACATAATTCAATAACATTTGTAGAACTATAGATTAATACAGAACATAATTCAATGGAGTATACAAAACCTGAATTAAATACAGATCATAATGATATGAATATGAGTAATGATTCAACATATATAGATACAAGTAAGGCATCAATGAATTTAGTTACTAATAATATAAATTCAGATCATAATTCAATGACATTTATACCGGTATCATAGGATATAAGTAATTCCTCTATGACATTAGTAAATAATCCATAGACTATTAGTAAAGAACATCATAATTTACAACCATTAGAAGGAGATGCAATACCATAGGCACATAATCAAATGACAACAATGGATATGTATCTTTCTAAACCAACATCTGGTTTAATTCCAACAGAAAATGATACATTCAAATCTTCAACATTAATGAATAATGTTGAAATTACAGATTAGACAAATCCTACAGATATGATTATGTTAAATTCTCAATAGATAAATCTAAAAATGAATATGGCATCATTACGTCAAAATACATCTATTACAAATATGGATATGACAATATTAAATTAGAATGTATCTATTGCAAATATGGATATGACACATCTTGATATGAATACTTCTACTTATGATATGGATTTTATTTACCCTGTAACTGATACATCATTACCTGATATGATATTAGCAACTCCTAATAGTGATATATCTATTGCAAATATGGATATGATTCATCTTGATATGAATGTTTCTACTTCTGATATGAAAATGACTAATATTGATTAGATTGTAGAAAATCCTAGTATGAAAATGACAGAAGTAATATCAAATTCTTCATTATCTAATATGGATATGACAAGATTAAATACAGATTCATCTATACCTAATATACAGATGACACATACAGAATTTGTTGATAATAATCTTGGTATGATTATGACAGAATTAAATGTAAATGAATATAAAACAAAAATGGCAATGAGTAAGCCATTAAAAAATGAAAGTATTATTGATATGCAAATGACATAGAATATTAATAATAGTTCAACTGCAAATATTCCATTTATTTCTAATACATCTGTTAATGAAAAATCAGAAATGGTAATGAATAAACCTGTTATTACAGATGATATTCCTTCCGCAATGTTATTTGATAATATTACTGATAATAATGATTATAAACCAGAAATGAAATTAGTAAATATTTCAGATGATAAAAAACTTACAGAAAAATTAAAAGCATTAACGTCAATTGATGTTAATGAATTAGATAATATAAGTACAGAAGATATGTTATCTCTTGCAGATATTATAGAATCAACATATGATGAATTACGAAGTAGATAGAAAAATATGAAGTTATAGGATAATAAGCCTCATATTCCACCACATAAACATATGAAGATGCAATCAATAAAACAGCCTAAACGAAATACATATATAGTTGATGATATACATAAATTTTAGGATGTTGATAAAGCTGCAATGGATAGAGCATGGCAAGCAAAACAAAATGCAAATTCAGATAATAAATCAACTGGAAATTCTGGTTATGCAATATAAAAATAAAATAGGATAGATAACTGTATTAGTATATCTATCCTATTTCTTATTTTAAGCAGCCATACGGCTCTCTTTTATACGTTGACTATATTCTTTTATATATTTACGATAAAGTTCCGTTACAGGGAAATTAAACGTTGTTTTATCAAATATTTTATTGATAATATAATCAGTTTCACTCAAATTCATTCGTTCATTTGTTATAATAGATGAACAAAGTTCTTTTTGTGTCCATGTAAGTTTCTCCCATATATCTGAATAATGTGAAGCAAATATATCTGTAATACGTCTAGTTTCAAATGATGTATACTTATTGGTATCATTAATTTTCTTAATCACATCATTAAGTATATTAATTTGATTCTGCTCAAACATTTCATGAATATCGTGAATATCATTAAATTCTGATGATGCATAACTATATGAATCCTTAATAGTAATATCAGTATCAGGAATATAATCTACTATAGTTTCATATTGAATATTATTACAAGGTTCTTTAACGTCTGTTACTTCTATATTTTCATTAATAGTAGTTTTTGTAATATCAGTAGATTCTTCCTCTACTACATCAATATGATTAAACTTATTGTTATAAGTAGAATCAAAGTCATATTCATTTGGAAATTTTATAATTCCAATATTATACAACCGTAAGAATTTATCAACAATAACTTTCATTTGTGGTGCATTGTTTTTATGTTTCATCTTTGGTGTAAACATAACATCAAATATACTATTCACAAATTTCAAAATATTATCATATGATATATGTTCATTAAGTAATGAACTGATATACTTCTTTTGAAGATCTGAACATTTAGCATATTTATTTTTTGTATCTAATGCAAGAAGACTTCCAAATGCACTAAAGAATTTAGATTTATCCTCTTCCTTCATATCTTCTATATTAACATCAAGATTCTTATAGTATTCATTGAAACAATTAGCAAATTTTTCTTTAGGACTAATAGTTTCGTCTAATCCTATAATATTTCTGATATTATAATCATCAGGAAAATATGTTACTAATATATTAATAATATCATTAGTATTCTTATGATGCCAATCATTTTGGTTATCATTTGGAAATTCTACATCAATAATATCCTTAATCTTGTCAATATCACCACATAATTTAAATAAATGCATGAATATAATTCTATATATTTGTTTCATATTATACCATTGAGGAATAATACTATAAATACATTTATCAAATGTTTGAAATATATCTAAATTAACATTATTATTTGAGCGTAGCTGATTTAAACATGTATTTAATATTTTTTTATTCTCCTCTAACTTATTTGCTTCTTTTACTATATTATCTGAATATCTATTCTTAAATTGAAATATAAATGTAGATAATACAATTTTTAAAGTTTTTACATCAGGAACAGATGCCATTGTAGGGTAATTCTGTTCTTTTATCAGATAATGTTTATTTTGACCAGTTAAATCCTTTACTAATATAATTTCCAAATCACTATCATTTCTATCTGAAATATGATCAGCAAATCGAACTTTTGCACCATAAAAATAATAATATTCAGATGATGTTGTTTTTGAACTTACATGCCGTTCTGTATTTAATTCTTTTTCGATCCAATTCAACAAATATTTCATATATAAATTAATTTTAATAGTTAAAATATTATATTACAAAGATACACATTTTTATTTAAATATAAAAATATTAAATAATAAAAAAATGAGTGAAAACCGTTATCACAACGACTTTCACTCTTATCATCTATCTTTCCTTTTCTTCTTTTGTGTTTATCTAAGTAATAAACACTCCTTTCTTTTTAATTTGTTTAAATGATTGTTAATTATCCAAAACCAAAACATTTAAACAGAAATGATTATACATGTTAAAAACTAAGGATAATTAAAAAACATATTATGTATAATCATATAATCACCATTTTTCTCTCTTCTTATTATTTATAAGTCTTAATATTTAAAAAGTCTATATTTTAACAATTTTTTTAACTATTAAGATGTTTCTTCATAGGATTAGAATTTCCAGAAATAGCAGGAGTTATTTCCTCTTTCTTTTCACCCTTAATTGAATCTAAAGTCTCTGTTGAAATTGATGAGTCATCTGAAATAGGTTCAAGCAAATTGTTTGCTTTCATTTCTTCAACTTCCTCAATTGCCTGTTTATTCCATACAAGCAAAACGAATGTACTACCTGTTTTAATTGTATCTTCTGTCTTCAATTCTTTATTTGTAATAACAGAATTATCATCAAGAATGATTACTTTAAATCCAAGTTGACGCATCAACCGATCCTTAATACGAGGAAGAAACTTAATAATGTCATCATCAAGCTGAAGCATACCACAATAACTACGCTCCATATTCTTCTGTTCAACCATAAGTTTTACATCTGTAAAGAATTCTTCAAGCATCATCTTATCAGATTTCAAGATACCATAACGAGACTTCTTATATGCATCTGCTGCTGAAATAGAAACTTTATTTTCATCAGTAAACAATGTACTTACATCTGCTGCATTTTTCTTATTAAAAAGTTCAAATAATCCCATGCTAAATCTAAATTTAAAAGTTAATATGTTAAATTAATTATTTTTTATATATGTGTTTAATAATAAAGTCTTATTTTATCTTAGAAAAATTTTTCTTTTGAATATGTCTCCAATTTAAATCTGATACAATCATATGTGCAACAGTCTTATATGCTACATCAATATTATCAAATACTATATTTGATATAATCATATATATGTCAGATTCTTTATCCATTCCTTCAATTTCAACTTTTTCTATTATACCACGTTCATTATATGAAATAGATTCACCCTCAAAAAATGTTACAGAAATACCATATGTATAACGAAGAAAATCATAAATCATATAATAATATATTTTATCATGTATTTCATTAAATTCTCTTAAATTCCTACATGCACCTACATTTAAATATTTGTCGGTTTTTGGATATGTAAATCCTATTTCATCAAGGCAACAAAGTAATGAAAATGAATCAAGTTCAACATCACAATTTGTATATCTCATGGCAATAGGATGTAAATCTATATTTGTTCTCATATCAACCAAATTCAATTAATAAATTGTTAATACCATGTTTATCAAAAAAATCAGATATTCGTTTATCTATGTCTTCTGGAATACCTATATGCTGATTATTATTTTCATCATATATTGCAATATTATTTGGCTCAACTGTATGTACAAATTCAATAAGTTCACCCTTATTATGACATTGTTTATCTGTATACTCATAACATCTAAATGGCATATCATTACATAAAAATAGATATGTATTATTTTCAGCTGTATCAAATCCATTTATATCTGTTATAAGAGATAAATCACCTGTACGTTTAGCTTCTTGTAATTTCTTTACAATAAGTGATGTTTCATATCGTGCTTCTTTATATCGTTTAATTGCATCTGAATATGATAATGGAGAAATTGAACTGTCTTTTGTTAACTTAACCATTTTATTTGCATATTCATCTTCATTTTCACTCATGTATGCACGAGATAAACGTTCATTAATAACACAATCGATTTCTTTATTAATCTCTTCACGAGACATTGAATCAATACGTTTGTAAACCCAAGTATGACAGCTCATATATAATAATTAAATTTAGTTTAAAATCAAACTGTAAAATAATAATTATTGTGATTGTGTTATTAATGAAAGTTATAATTTACAAATCAACCTCTGAAGATGAGAATATCATTACTACATTAGATACACATGGACGAATTACCAAACTTCCATCAGGATCATTAATTTCAAATCCTTTACCCCAACATTTCTGTGTAGGAGAGATACGAAATTCATGACCATTATCATCAATAATTACAATTGAATCATATTCTTCAAGTTCTACGAACTCATTATTTCTACCAACCTTAATTTTCATATCTTTATATTCTTAATTGTTTATTATTTTATTAACAATACAAAGATACACATTTTTATTTAAATAGAAAAATAATTCATTAAATCTTTATATAATGAATATATATTAAAGTTTATTATTTTCCTGCTCAATTATCCAATTATTATAAGATTCTATAAATCCATTTAAATTTCCATTCATAACAGAATCTACATCAGTTGTTTGATAACCTGTACGATGATCCTTTACACGCTTATCATCAAATACATAAGATCTAATCTGTGCACCCCATTCATTTTTTAGTTTAGCATCTTCAATTTCTTTTTTCTTTGCAAGCTGCTTATCTAGCGCTTTTTTATAAAGAATAGATTTAAGAATTTGCATTGCACGTTCCTTATTTTTTGGTTGATCACGTGTTTCAGTATTTGCAACCTGAATCTTTTCAGTTTCACCTGTATCAGGATCTGTATACATATAATTTACACGTACACCTGATTCAACTTTATTAACATTTTGTCCTCCTGCACCAGAAGATCTAAATGTATCTATTGTTAATTTAGACTCATCAATTTCAACTTTAATTGAATTATCCACCAATGGAACAACTGAAACAGCGGCAAAACTTGTCATTCTTTTTCCCTGTGCATTATAAGGGGAAACGCGAACAAGACGATGAACACCAGTTTCACCTTTTAATGTACCATATGCATTATTACCGGTAATTTCAATAGATACATTTTTAATACCTACTTTATCACCTTCTGAATAATATAAAATCTTAAATTTATAACCATTTGATTTAGCCCACATATCATACATTCTGAATAACATATTTGCCCAATCATTTGCTTCTGTTCCACCTGCACCTGCATTAATATCTAATACTGCACCCAATGAATCAGTAGGATCTACAAATCTATATTTGTTTTCAAATATTTTAAATTCTTTAATTAATTCAGCATTAGCAAGATTAACAAGTTCTTCTTCATCCTTACCTTCAAACTCTTTATAATACATTAAAGCAGTTTCAAGATCATCTATTAACATATTGATATGTGAAACATCTTTAATCTTTTCTTTTGCTGTATTAAGTTCCTTTGTAATAGTTGTTGCATTTTCAAAATCATCCCAAAAATCTGGTGCTGATACTTTAATAGTTAATTCTTCAACGATTATCTCCTGCTTATCCAAATCGAATGACTTTGCGATTTTATCTAACTTATCTTTATAATCCTTTATATATTGTTCTGTTATTGTAATCATGATTAAAATTATTAATTATAATTTATATATATTATAAAAAGAAAAAGTCTGATAATCATTTTAATTATCAGACTATTGATTTAATATACTCTTTTAATTCTTTTGAATGTGATGGAATATCATAGGATATACACCATTTTTTAACTGCATTATCAGTAACATTAAATATTTTCCCAACCTATCTAAAAACTTGCGTATCTTTAAGTATACATAATAATTCTTCTTTAGATGGTTTGCTAATTATTTGGTTTTTATGTGAACATTCCTAAGAACAAAATTTTGTTTGTTTTCTATTTAATTCTTTACCACATACAATACAATATCGTTTTTCTCTTTTATTGTCTTTTTTGCTTTCTTTTTTGATATACCTCTTCTTTTTAACTACTGGTTCATATAATTCACTATCTAACTGTTTACTAACTGTCATAATGTGTTTATGCGTATTTTTACCTCTATATGAATCAGTTAATGCATGACAATTTGGACATAATAACTATAAATTTTCTAATCTATTATCTGTATGGATTCCATTTATATGATGTAATTCTAATGGAATTAATTTATCCTACCATTTTGATAAATTACAACATTCGCATTTATGTTCCTTTATACCTTCTTTTATTAATCTTTTACCTAATTTTCCAGACTAATATGTAGAATTTTCAACTAATATTTCATTTAATGTTAACTTCTATTTTCTAGTTATTAATTTTAATCCTTTTAAACTAAAATGAGATGTATCTATATTTAATTCTTGAATTCTCTATTTTATAGTGTTTAAATTTTTTCCTTTTGGATATAACCCTAATGCTCTACAAACACCAGCATATGTATAACTATTTTTTACAATATTTATAAATTCTTTATCTGTACACATAAAAAATAGACTTTATATCTAATTATTATACGAATAACTAAACATAAAGTCTATTAAAGTACCGATAACGAGACTCGAACTCGTACGGACATTACTGTCCAAGGGATTTTAAGCAAATTACCATTCGACTATCTCATCTCACCATATTCTTAAAAAAGAACGTAGGCTTTGTTGGACGCTTAAACCTGTTATTAAGGAAACTCATTAATATTTAATATTCCTCAGGTAGTCTGTACACCTTCATATAATGTATTATATGCTTGGCACGCCCTCCAATAACATTTTTTATAGGTTGCTATCTTCAGCCGTTTTCATCCAATTTATTTTCATGATTATTTCTAATCAAGGAGGGACTCATACGGATTTAAATTCTCCCTCGTGGCTACCCATTACACCATATCGGCATATGATGCATCTTCGTCCTAAAAGGAATTTCTGAATTTCATTCAACTTATCCATAACGCTACGAAAATTAAATAAGCGTTTGTTTTTAATTTTTATATGTTATTTATTATTAATTGTCTACTTTTTAATGAATTATTTTTAAATTTAATTTTAAATTCATTAATTTGTTTCATTAAACAATTTATATATTATATGTTAATATCTTATTATTGTCTACTTTAAATCAATTAAAATTTAAAAGATTCAATAATATCAAATGTAAGTCTAAGCAAATCAGATTTACTATTAGGCTTATAACATTTTCTATTATTTATCATCTTCTGTAATGCTTCACTGAGTTGAATTGCAGTAAGTGCATATTGCTCATTTGTAGATGCATTATTGAAAATATATCCATCAACATTATCACAATAAATGTCCATAGACAATGTAACAGAATTCGGATAATTATCGGAATTACTAATAACCTTAATCTGTTTCATAGAGAAATCATGAAATGCTGGTACATTCTTAATTGCTCTCTTTTTGATAACTGTTGTGAAATTTGCTCTCATTTTTTTATATTTTTAATTGTTTATTATTTCATTAACAATACAAAGATACACATTTTATTCTAAATAAAAAAATTATATGGTAGAAATATCTTTCCTATTAAAAGATTGTCCAAAATATAAATTCTATTAGAAAGGTAAACTGCCTCCGAAATATCATGCATTATCATAAGAAAATGTTATGTCAACATCTCTATTATTGAAAATTTTTTAAGAAGTAAACTCAGAAGTTCAAATTTTGTAAAAAAATGATCAAGACTAGATGAATATTCATCTAGCATCAATAGTTTATAAATCACATGCTAATGTACGTCCTGCTGCAAAATCATCCTGAACAACAATCTTCTGTTTAAGACCGTATTCCTTATAAATAGGTCAATATTCATTAGGCTCAATACCATTATTCAAATACATAAATGGTAAAAAGTCTGCATAAGTATTTGTACCAATAGTTATTACATCATCATCACTTCCAGAAAACATGCCGCTGAAAAAAACCGCTGCTGTCACTCGATAACTTATTATCACCATCATTACTGCCTCCAAAAAATTTAGAAGCACCAAACATAATTGCAGCAACAACTGCAATAACACCAACAACCTTTACCCAAGGTCGCAAAACTACATTTGCCATAATTTTTTATTTTTTAAATGTTACTAATATTGTTTCATATTCTTTTTATTAACTTATTTTGTTTTTGTCTATTTTTCAGTAAAGAATTATGTAACTAATGACAACAACTGAGTCATTAGTCAGACCTGAAGATCTATCATAATAGAATGTATATAAGGAATAGTACAAAGAAAAAAATTTATGAATATGGTTTATAAATTTAACAATGAAATTTATTATCAATATTTAGGTAAAGAGAAATATCCTGGTTTGAAATATGTATAGAAAATAATATTAACATGGAATTCATATTTAGGAATGTTTCAACATTGTAAAGCATATAATATATGGAAAAATGTATTAAAGAAAAATATATATTTTAATAAAGGTTTAATGTATATTGTAGAGTTTGATAGATTTGGATTTATGCGATTAAACAAACAATGTAAACAATTATTGAAAGATAATATTTTATATGGTAAAAATGAAATAACATTAGAAAGATAAATATATTAGTCAGAATAATAATGTAAAAATTAACGTTAATTAAAAATTATGATTTATTTACAAACTTTAGAGGGCCTTGCAGGTAAAGAGTTTAAGAAAAATTCAGTTATCTATTACACAGGTGAAGACACTGTAACTGTATTAGGTGATGAACCTGGTGGTTTAGTAACTGAGTAAGATGCTCCAAAAACTTATACTAAGGATAAGTTATCTAAAGTATATGAGAATTTCTGTATTATTGGTGCATTGTTAAGCAAGCAAGGTGATACCTGGACAATCTGGAATACTAATCCAACAGAAACAGGCTATTGGGATCCTAAATCAGATACAATTACAACACCATCTACTCAATACGGTGAAGTAGTAGCTGTTTGTGTAGGACGTGGTCTTTGGGCTAAAATCGGTTGGTCTGGATTAACAAACACATATAAGTGGGCTGCAAGTGATTCAGATGCAATTTATAACAACTATCATGCTATTAATATTCATGGTAATGGTTGGGAATCTACAAATCACATGTTTACTGCCCATAGTGATATTTTAACTGGAACTATATGGGAACAACTTAAAAATGGTAAAACTGCTGATTATGATTTGTATCTTCCTAGTAAATATGAATTGTTAGAAATCCACAATAATACATGTGACGGAATACATGTAGATGAACAAGTACAAGGTAAATCGACACATACATTTAATAAAAATCTTGGTAAGTTGTTGAGTCTTTCTACCTATTACTGTTGGTCTAGTAGTTAGTATGCAGATTCTTACTCGGAATACTATAGCGCATTCTACATTGACTTCGACGAGGGTAACTTGAACAACAATTATAAGACTTACGGGTACCGTTCAGTCGCTCTCTTACATTTCTAATCAGGCACGTTAGTGCCAAGGAATAGTAATTGAAACGAAGCGTTAGCGAAGTGAAAATTACGACAAGATATACAGGGAATTTGTTTTCACTAACGTTTCAACAAATTCCCTTAATTTTTAATAAATATTCAAAGCAGAATCTAAATTATGAATAACAATTATAAAAGAAATAATTGAACAATATATAGAAAATGATATAGATGAAGTGACTCTTATCAAAAATAATTTAGCAGATAAGGTTAGTATTTATAAAGATTTATTAGATACTTTATTAAATACATTTAACGAACTTGGAAAATTACCATTAATATCTAATATAAAAACAATAGGAGTTAATAACGTGTTGCATAAAAGTATAGTTAGTAATACATTTAAAAATATTGGTTGGTAGACTGGATTAATTATTGAAGATACTATTATTTCCATTATAAGTAAAAAAGTCTTCACAACTATATGTGAAGACTTTAAATTTTAACATTATTTTATTAATAACAATTTCACTTTATTTTGTATTTTTTACAAACTTTATCAATAATTGTCTTTAACTAATCTGTTAAATAACTATAATCAAACGTAGACATATTAAATGATGCATTACCGGTTTTTTCTATTTCATTAGCAGCTAATATAGATGTTGGACCTAATGTTACATCATTTTGATATGGATATTTGTCAAATTTTTTAACACCTAATTCATAAATCGGTTTACTGTCTGATATTGCTTTACCAATTACATAATACAAATTATATATCGCATATTTGTTATCAAATTTTATAGGTAATGTGTTTATATCATAATATGAAGTTGATGTATTATAAAAATTATAACTTACCACTGTACCATTTATACATTCATCATAAGTTTGCTGAATTTTCCAGTCATTTAATTTTTCACGTTTCATTATGCAAAACATTTTATATAATAACTATCGTTCAAAAAATGGTTCTACTATATTAGGTTCTTCTATATTATCAATCTCATCAAATATATATCCATTCTAACGTCTTAAATTCAATACTGTATCTTTTAAGCAAATTTTACATGTTCTGAAAGTATTTATTGTTTTTAAGTAAAATTTTATGTTATTTTCTTGAAAATATTGTGAAATTTGATTAAATTTTTGATAATATTTTTCACCCAGTATACTTCTACTGAAATTCAATTTTGCATCATTTTCTTCTTCTATTTGTTTATCCTGATTACCTGATAAAATTTCTTTTCTACGTTCATCTATTGTATTCTAATTATATACAAAAAATTCTTTATCTGAAATATCAAATTGATTATTTACAAGTTTCTGGATAAATGTTAAAAACATTTCATCTGATGTAAACCATTTTCTGTCTATTATAGAATTATTAGATGGATTCATATCATCTTTTAATTCATCTGAATACATAGGTGTTATTTTTTCTGGAAAATTATTAACAAATGAATTTGGAATATTTTTTGGCTTAGAAAGCGGTGTTCTGTCAATTATCCATATTTTCTCCCATTGCTCAGTATATGGAGTATATTCATTATAAGGTAAATGATATTTTATTTCACTTATTGTATATGGTGTTTTACAAATAAACTAATATAACGGATCATTAATAATGAAATTTCTTTTATTACCGAATTTTGTAATATCTAATATCATTCCACCTGTTTCATCAAATGTTAAAATATATCTGTAGAAATAATTTAAATTATATCTCTTCCTTTTTCTAGGTCCTAACTTTTCACGTTTATATGTAGTGTAAGGAGCAATATAATACTATAAACTATTATCAGGATTCTATTTTATCATAGGTAAACCGTCATCTTCATCTGCTTCAACATTATGATAAGCATCACTTGTACATAATGTTTCTAATATAACTTTTTTCAAATAATCATCCATTAACTAAGAAGAATTTATATCATCATTTGATAATATATCATCTACATCATCAAACAAACCTTCATACAATGATTTCTATAATGATTCTGATATTCCTCTAACTATAGAATTATATAATTTCTTATTCATGTATCTAATTTTTATTAATTATTAATATATTTATTTTAACGCTTGATAAAACGTGAATTCATTAAATTATTTCTGCTTAAACTAGAATATGTACCCTAATACATAGGTGTTTGTTGTTGAGATGGATAATAATTTCCATTCATATTATTAGGATAATTATTATGATATGGCGTTGATGTATTCTAATTATGCATTAATGAACCATATGTTCCAGATGCTTGCTATGTTATTTGTCCAAATCCTGAGGTTGCTGCACTTACTAATTCTGAATAATTATCTGCTTCAGTATCATCATCTTCATTAGTATATTCATATATTTCAAGATAATTTAATATCTGTAAAACCTTATTTCTTTCTTCTATTGTATTATAATTATAATTTGGTAATTGACTAAACCATTCATCAAGCCATTCAAATTGACTGTCATCTTCAAAGAAACGGCTTGCAAATAATATAGTAATAGATATATCATCATGCATAGATAAACCTGCATAACTATTCTTTACTTTTCCGAACGACTTTAACTGTTCAACAGAAGACATTACCGGTATTTCATGATCCTACTTAACAATAATCTAATCAAGATCAATAAGCTTTGCACCAAGTTCACAGAAATATTTCTTGCCGTGATTTCCACCAGTTGTTAAAAAACCTTTTAATATTGTATCATAAAACTAATCATGCTTCTAAAAAATCTTTCTGAAATTCTTACCATTAAAATTAGTTTCGTATAATATTCGCATATTATCTATTTCACCTTCATAACCTCCACCATTACTGAATACATCAAATGCAATATGTTGGGCAGCTGCTGCACATTCTTCTTCATCAAAATTATTATCTATGTAAATACCAACCTATTCCAAACATATACAGTTAGTATATTTAACAGCTTTATACCCAAGTCTATTCTTTAAAATTATTTCAGGATCTAAAAGTTTCATTTCAAATATATTAATAATATTATAATCTGAATCTTCTTTACCATATTCGCCTGCTTCAGTTCCCTATGCAGTATCAATTATACATACAAATCTTCGTTGTATCTTATCTTCATATGTTAACTAATCTGGATGAAATTCCGGATCCCAATATATTTTATCAGTTACACGTTTAGGCACACCATATATCTCAACATGTTCAAATTTTCTCTTTATATGATCTATTTTCTCTAATGCATTCTTTGATAACAATCTAGATTCATTAGTATCAAATGAAAGTTCAAACTCACGTTCCCATAAATCTTGTCCGAATACAGAAATCTAATCTTGCTTCCATTTTTCATCTCTACCTGGTACCTACCACCAGTCTACACGTTTTGACACAAAACCATTTTTACCATTCTATGCACCCTCCCATAAATCATAATAAAGCCCTGTTCTACCACGCGGTGTTGACAAAACAATAATCTATGACTATTTAAAAGATGATAATGTCGGGTAAACAGAACCCCAAAATTCTTTAATTACATTTTGAGAAATCAACGCACACTCATCGATTAAAAGTAAATTTATTGAATCACCAGTTGCAGAATCTCCTGTAGTTGCAACAGCTCTCAAAGAACATCCATTCTCTGTTCTTAATGTTGTTTTACTATATTCTTCAATTCCTGGTTTTAAAAAGTACGGTAATCCTTTAAATACATCCATACATTTTTTAAGGATTTCCTTTGTAGTAGACTCTTTATTAGCTGTGATCATTAAGTTACGGTCTGCATGAAAGCATATATACCATACAAAATAACTAACCACAGAAGTGGTATTGTGACTTAATATATTATTACAAAAATAATTGTGTTCATCATTTTGAATAGTTATATCACACATATACTATTCATCATTTAATTCATTAATATATAAAACTTTTTTCCATCCATATTCTGTATATACATAATGGTTCTATGTTAAATCTTTCATAAATATATAAGATTCAACATAGTTAATAGAAGAATAAATTAAATGATTATCTGCACACTATAATTTTATATTATCTTCTAACTATAATTCATAAACTTTATATGATTTTGTTCTATATAAATTAGTTATATTAGAATAACCATTAGATGTTTTAACATGTAAATCTGTTAAATTATTTTTATTATCTTCTATTATTTTATTATTATGTTTTATTTTTCTAAATTTAATTTTATCTAATAAATGTATTAATTTATTAAATCGATTATTCTTATTATGTTTATATAATTTATATGTTATTAAATCCAATAATGTTGGATTCTAAATATTTCCATAATATAATTCATAAAAAGAAATCTATATATCTTCCATTATAATTTTCAATTAGTTTTAGTCAAGAAATCTAAACATTTATTTATAGTTTCATCTTGATTATTTTTATATTCAGATTCCCATATTATTAAAACTTCATATCCTAAAGTATTTAATGAGTTAACTCTTTCTTTATCTCTATAGCAAATTTCTTTAGCATATTTATGTAAACTTTTATTATATGATTCAGATGTATATTTATTTGGATTACAATGCCAATAATCACCATAAAATTCAATAATTTTTTTATTGTCAACATCAAGAAAATCTGGTAATATAACTTTTCCATCATATGTTAACATATATTCATGATTACCAAAATATATATTATCTTTTTTATCATATAATTCTGATAATTTTAAAAAGAATTTATCAGCAATTTTAGAATGATGATTTCCATTATATATTTTATGTTTCCAATATTTTAATCTATTATTAAATTTCTCTGTTCCTTTTTCTTTACCATATTTTTCTATGTAAAAATCTAATCCATTTGATGTACATTTTTCTGTTCTGATTCTATATGCTTCCTCTTCTGTATAGCCTCGTTTTAAATAATAATCAATTCTATTTGCATTTTCCCATTTACTTCTATCTAATGAATTAAGAAATTTTTGACGCATTTCTATCGCTTCCTCTTCATCCTTTGCACCTTTAGAATATAAATAATGTTCTAATGAATATGGTGAAGACCTTTTTCGTTCTTCTTCTGTTTTATTTGCAGATGACATGGGATTATTATCACCTTTTAAATTTTCATCTATCATTTTTTGACATGTCATCTATAAATTTGGATACATTTGAAATAATTTAAGTCTATCATAAATTCCATGTACATTACTAAAATGAAACATAGTTATTTGTTTAAATTTAGCATTACATATAGGACATATAACATAATCATATCCTTCCTTCGAATTTTCATCAAATAAAATTTCACGTTCATCTATATGTTTTTGCCTCATTTTTTGATTACTTATTTCTCGTCTGCATTTTAAACTACAAAATTTTGAATTATAATAACCTAAATATTCTTTACCACAACATGTGCATGTTCGTTGCTGAATTTTTCCATTGAGATTTTTGTTAGTTGCATGAGATTTACATCTTATTGAACAATACTTTCCTTTATTACTATGTGTTATAAATTCTTTACCACAATATTCACATATTTTATGAATAACTTTATTTTTTTGAGCATTTTTTCTACATTCATCAGAACAATATTTAACTCTACTATCTTTTGCTATAAATTCTTTACCACAACATTTACATATATTTGTTAATTCTTTTATATTATTTTTATGAAACGATTGCCGACATTTATCACAACAAAATCGTTGTGTTTTCTCACATGGTATAAATTCTTTACCACAATATTCACAAACTTTTTTATCATATTTTAATTTTTCATTACGAGCGTTTTTTCTACATTCATCTGAACAATATTTAACATTACTACTAAATGCTATGAATTCTTTACCACAACATTCACAAACTTTTTTATATTCTTTCTTTTCTTTCTTATGATATAATTCTCTACATTCTGAACAACAAAATCTTTGTGTTATATTTCTAGATGTAAATTCTTTTTTACAATATTCACAAACTTTTTTATATGGTCCCATATATAATATTTAATACTATATTTCCTTTTATTATTATATAGTAAATTTAACATTTGTTTAGTAGCTTTGCAAGTTAATTTGCAGGATTGCGTAAAACATTTTCCCGTCTATCTTGATTGTAATAGTATAACTTTACGGTTTTTTAACATTACGTCATTTATTTCTGGGTCCCATACTTCATCTGCCATCAAGTGTAAAACATCTTCTTGATAATCACGTAATTTAACAATAGTAAATCCTTTATCATTTCTAAATTTTACATAATTAGCAACAAAATATATTGGATCCAATGCGCATTTTTTATATTCATCATCTTCCTCCTGTGTTCGTTCAAACGTAATACCAGAATCTCTTAAATCTTTTTTACCATGATAAAATGGATTGAGATCTGGTTTTTTACCTTTCTTTATATCGTCTAATATCTAATTAATTTTTGCAGTTGTATAAACAGTAGACATTTTCGCACTTTCAGCCTGTTTATCCAATGCATTTGCTCTTATATCTCTAATAGTTGAACTTCTTCTTACCATATAATTAAATTATTTAGTATTTAACATATTTATATGTAACGTGTAATAAACATTAATAGATATATTATTATATAAATGTTATATAATATTTTAAATTAAATAGATATGAAAAGTAGATTAAGAAAAAAGTATTGCGGGTGTAGATGTGCACATGATAAGTCATTTGATGATATGGTAACAGATGATCCATATCCTATGTATATTAATTGGTTTTGTTGTCCTCGTCAGTCAAATTATGATAATAGACCTGTATATGAAATTGAAAATGAATTAAATAAAAGTATATTTGATATTTGTGAAAATTGCCCAAGTTTCACTGTATCAAGAAAGGCAATGAGAGATTGTAGAGCAGCTAAAAAACTTGAGAAGGAATATTATAAAAAGCATAATCCAACTTCATATTTTCCATTTAATAAGATGGAACCTGGAGAAGAATTACCCTTTTAAAATAAATATTTAAAATAGTAACGTATTTTAATGGATTTATTTAATGATATAGATTTTAATGATGATAATGATATTTTAACATCATCTATATTATCTAATGATGTAAAAGAAATCGCACACAGATTTGCTGAAGAAATTGATTGGATGAAAGTATCCTATGAGATATATGATCATTATTTAATTATGTTAGATAAAGATTGTTATAAGGATTATAATAAAGGAGAATAGTTAACATATGATAATATAAAATTACCATTTAATCCTGATTGTATTTATTTAACATTTAAATTTAATAATAATTATACAAGAATAGAATATATATAGGTTTATCCTTATATGTATAGTATCAATAAAACACGTATAAGTGATGATGATTTTTATATTATAAAATTCGCAAATATATTATATGATGAATATAATATTATAACTGATAAAATTATATATGGTTATGATAACATTGTATATAATAATGTAAGAGATTCATTTTGTGTAATATATAATAAACAAAGAGCACATTCAAATAATGATTATACAATATCAGATGGGTTTGCAAATAATTTTCCAAAATTATTAAATATAAAATCAGAATGTATAGCGAATATAGTCTATGTAAGACAATTATCTATATAGGATGAGACTACATGTATTTCATTACTTAATTCATTACTTAAACAGTTTAATAAAGTAATGGTAAATACATGTACAACTTATATAGATAATATACCTATATATCAACTTGATAAAAAGAATCCTAAGTTTTTTGATATATTAGCAGATAATTCTGAAATACGATATGATTATGATGGAGATGATTATGCAATTATTGATAAAAATAAAATAAATAAATTAAAATAGGTATCAGAAAAAATGAATAATAACTAGTTATATAAATCATTAATTGAATCTATTGCAGTTAGTATTAAACGTAGTTTGAATGAAGATAGATATGATTATGCACATAATAATTCGTCTACACATTTAAAGGAAAGATTGAATGATGTGCTTATTAAAAAATTTGGTAAATCTACATTTTTCAATAAATCTGCAAGAAGAGGAAATCAAGATTTTATAGTAAGAAATATTAATGCTTTAATGGAATTCCCTTCTGTATTTAGTGTTGCTGTTGCAGAAAGAAAGAAATCAAGTGAAGATAATTTCAGAATTAATATTTCAAGAAAAGGAGAATTAGATATATTGTCTGATGATAATATAAAATACATTTTATTTCCTAGATATATAGGCACAAGTAATATTGATTATATTGTTTATATGTTGAAGAAAGAAGATGTACAATAGATATATGATAATTTAACATCAATTTTAAATAGATGTAAAGAAGAAATTAAACGAGGAAAGAGAGATAGAAAAACGATTAAAGTAAATAAGAGTATTTCTGATAAGTATAAAAATTTCTTAGCTCCTACTGCTGGTGGTGATGGAGTATGTTTAAGTAATAATTGTTTAAAAGAATTATCAGTATTTACATTTAAATTATATGATAAGATGTATTAATTATGGAAAAGAGTAAAGTTTTAATAATGATTGATATGGGGCATGGAAGTTCAACACCAGGGAAATCGAGTCCTGTATTTGATGATGGTAAAACATAGTTAAAAGAATATGCATATGTTCGTACAATAGGATATGAAGTTTACAATAAGTTAATCTCAGAAGGATATAGATGTTATATTGTTCATCCAGAAGTTGAAGAAATTACAAGTCAATCACATGATTTAAGTCTTCGTGTACAACGTGCAAATGCAAAATATGCTGAAGAAAAAGCAAAGGGAAATAAAGCAATTTTTATTTCTATTCATGTAAACGCAGCTGGAAATGGTTCATGGATGAATGCACAAGGCTGGTCTGTATATACAAGTAAAGGACAAACATCTGCAGATAAATTAGCAACATGTATTTATGAAATTGCTGAATCTAAATTAAAACCATTAGGAAAGAAACTTCGTCCTGATAATTCAGATGGTGATCCTGATCAGGAAGCAAATTATTATGTATTATCAAAAACTGCATGTCCTGCATGTTTAACAGAAAATATGTTTATGGATAATAAAGAAGATGCTGCATGGTTATTAAGTAATGAAGGTAGAAATATAATTACAGATATTCATGTAGAAGGTATAAAGAAATATATTGCAAGTTTATAAAAAATAAAGGTTGATAATTTTTGATATTATCAACCTTTATTTTTTATATATTATATTAAATGATAAAATTTTATTTTTCATAAATTATTGTATCATTTCATGTCTATCAAATAACTAAGGCATAACAGTATCAATATATTTACCTTGATAATATCCTATTAAATGATAATTTTTATCAACATACCAGATTTCAATAAAATTTAATTTATTTTTATATGCTAAATTGCGTTTATTTACATCTCGTATTGTCCAAGTTTCTATTGCACTTTTATAAAATTTACTTGTTTCTGATTTAATTTTCCAATTATTAAGTATTTCTATATCATCTTCATTATCTTTATTAAATGGATGTTTTCCATGTGTCCATGCTCCATTATATTCTATATATAAATCAAAATTAGGTAAATAAAAATCACAATGGAATGGGTATTCTTCTGTATAATATTGCCTTTTAATCGCTTTATCTATTGTTATTAAATAATTATAAATTTCATTTTCTTTCTTAGAATACTTTGATATTTTATTAGATTTAATACGTTTTTCAAATGACTTTAAAATTATATCTTTATTTTTCATGGCAGATTCATATCCATATCGTTCAAAACATGTTTTCATTATTTTATTACGTATTTCATCAGATTTAAATGGATGATCTACACCATATTTATTTAACCATGTTTGTTTAGACTTTATTTTAATTTCATCTGTTTTAAAAAAAGTTGAAACTCCATAGTTTTGTAAAAATATTTGTTTTACTTTATTTTTTATTATATCAGATTGCATAGCATTTTCTACAGTATAATGAAATCTAAACAAAATTATATATTATTTAG
>UMGV01079444.1_pt1 | contig 55087 bp, 57 predicted proteins | sample 1965361 | NCBI WGS metagenome assembly UMGV01 (sample SAMEA4836081, study PRJEB28245) | human gut metagenome | biome: gut microbiome; material: fecal sample | place: Denmark | collected 2008
TGTAGTTTTCTCAGATTACTGTCTTATCGGCACACGGCTAAGCGTGTCTTTTTCTTGTTGGTACGGTTTTGCATAGCAAATCAGTCGCCTGCGGGCGGGTGACTGAACGTGAAAGGAAAAGCCGCGCCGAAGTCGGAGAGGCTTTTGCGGTATAGCTCAGAGGATCGTCTCAAAGGTTTGTCTGGCGGCGGCAGTCAGGTAAGCGCAGTCCTCTGCGCCCATGGTCTCCCACGCGGAGTGCATGGCCAGCTGGGCCAGGCCGATGTCCACTGTGCTCACAGGCACCAGTGTGTTGGCGATGCTGCCCAAAGTAGAGCCGCCGGGCAAGTCAGAGCGGTTGGCCATGACCTGTGTGGGCACACCGGCATCCTGGCAGATACTGCGGAACAGGGCGCAGGAGCGGCCGTCTGTAGCGTAGCGCTGGTTGGCGTTGAACTTGATGACGACACCGGCGTTCATGTGGGGGCAGTTATCGCCGTCGCTGTACTCTGGGTGGTTGGGGTGGATAGCATGGGCGTTGTCGGCGGAAAGCAGGAAGCTGCGGGCCAGCATGGTGCGGAATGCCTCTTCATCCTGGCCCAGAGCGAAGACGATGCGGCGCAGCGTATCCCGCAGGAAGGCGGAGGCCGCACCCTGCTTCGTCTCGGAGCCTACCTCCTCATTGTCGAAAATGCACAGCACGGGCAGCGCGCCGGTGTCGCGGGCGGCGAGGAAGCCCTCCAGGCAGCCCCAGGCGCAGGCCAGATCGTCCAACCGTGGGGAGAGGATATACTCGTTGTGCGCGCCCAGGGTGACGCCACGGCCACGGCAGTAGAGAAACAGGTCGCTGCCCAGCACATCGTCAGGACTGACGCCGGCGGCTTCCGCCGCCATGGGCAGGATAGCGGCGGCGGGGTCTTCACTGCTGAACAGGGGAATGGTGTCCACATTGGCCATATACTTCATGCCGTCGTTGGCGTTTCGGTTCATGTGGATGGCCACGCTGGGGATCACCAGCAGATCGCGGTCGATATTCACCAGCTTCTCGTCAAGGCTGCCGTTCTGCCGGACAAACAGCCGTCCGGCCACGGAGAGAGGCCGGTCAAACCAGGTGGACATCAGCATTCCGCCGTACTTCTCGGTGTGCAGCCGAACGTAGCCATTGCTCCGCAGCTCGGCGTGCTCCTTCAGTTTAAAGGTGGGGGAGTCGCTGTGGGCGGCGGCCATCATGAAGCCGCCCCGCAGCTCCTGCGGCACGCGGAAGGCGATGATGCTGGAGCCGCCGCGGATGACAAAGCGGCGGTCGCCGGGGCGCAGCGTCCAGCGCTCGCTTTCGGACAGCGGGGTGTACCCGGCGGCGGTAAGGCGGGCAGCGGTGTTGGCGATGGCGTGGAAACAGGTGGGGATGGCGGAAATAAAATCCAGCATGGGCAGGGAAGAAGCCGGTGTTGTCGTCATAGTGAATAACCTCCTCGTCCTTGAGCGGTGGACAACTTGATTTGTCAGTATTGTACCATAAAGTGAGGGAAAAGAGCGTGATTTGCTGTTTTCTTCGATAAAACAGTTTCGTAAAACGAGAAAATCGGCACTCGTTTTATACCTGAGTTTTCCTTATTATACCATGAAAACACCGGGCTGGCAAGCGGCTGCGGGCGGTCAAACGGGCGTTGATTTGGCAAAAGTACTAAAAATGCTGAAAAATATGCAGGATGTTCTTGCTTATTCTCGAGAAATCAGGTACAATAGGCCACAAGAATACTCTGCTCCGGCGGGGGAGGAAGGATGGGCGGCATCGGGCCGCTGCAGCTATGAGCGAACGCTACGAAAACAAAAGAACAGAATTGAGCACTGTCTCTTCCTTGTGGACACGTGACTTCACAATCATCACGCTGGGCAGCGTGGTGTCCATGCTGGGGAACAGTATGTCCGGGTTTGCGCTGAGTCTGCTGGTGCTGGATTACACACAGTCCGGTATGCTGTACGCCATCTATATTGCTGCCTTTACCGTGCCGCAGATCGTGATGCCTATTTTCTCCGGTGCGATACTGGATCGCTTCTCCCGAAAGCGGATGATCTATACCCTGGACTTCATCTCGTCTGGGGTATTTCTGACGGAGGCGCTGATCCTCAGCCGGGGCTGGTTCAACTTTACGGTGCTGGTGGTGGGCTGTCTGATCATCGGCTCTATCAACAGTATTTATATGGTGGCCTACGAGAGCTTCTACCCCATGCTTATCACAGAGGGCAACTACTCCAAGGCCTACTCCATCGCCAGCGTGCTGGAGACGCTGTCGGCGGTGATGATCCCCGTGGCCACCTTCGCCTACAATAAGGTCGGCATCACGCCGCTGCTGGCGGCCAACGCCGTGTGCTTCCTCATCGCAGCCATCGCTGAGACGCAGATCAGAGCAGAGGAGAGCTATATCCAGCAGCAAAAGCAGAACATGGCGGAGCAGCAGAGCTCCGGACGTCAGCTGCTGCTGGATATTAAGGAGGGCGTCCAGTATCTGCTGGGAGAAAAGGGCTTGCTGGCGGTGGCGGTGTATTTCACCTTCAGCGCACTGGCTGGCGGTGCGTCTCAGGTCATCACGCTGCCCTATTTTAAGGGCGCGTTTGAAAACGGCGAGTACATATACTCCTTTGTGTGGGGTACACTGCTGGTGGGCCGTGCGCTGGGCGGCCTGTTCCACTACAAGATGCAGATACCGCGGAAATACAAGTATACCATCGCGCTTACCGTATACGTCACCATCTCCGTGCTGGAGGGCACGTACCTCTACGCGCCTGTCCCTGTCATGATGTTGATGCTCTTCTTTGTAGGCGTGTTGGGCGTGACCAGCTATACCATCCGCATTTCCGCCACCCAGAGCTACGTCCCCCACGAGAAGAAGGGCCGGTTTAACGGCGCGTTCAATATGCTGAACACCGTGGGAAGCCTGACAGGGCAGCTGATGGCGGGCGCACTGACCACGGTGCTGATGCCCCGGACGGTGCTGCTGGGCTTCATGCTGCTGACGGCTGTGGCAGCGATCATATTCATCGGCGGAAACCGCGCGGCGGTCAGCGCCATCTACAACAGGCAGCAGTAGGAAAAGCGGCATCCGCCGCGTGACATAAGGAGGAACTGACTATGAAGTTTTCAGAGATGCCCTATAAGCGCCCCGATACGGAGGCCCTGAAGCAGCGGTGGACGGCGCTGACGCAGCGGCTGGAGCACGCGGCTACCTATGAGGAGGCCCGGGCGGCTTTTTTGGAGCAGCAGGCGCTGTCCCGCTCCGCGGAGACCCAGGCCACGCTGGCCTCCGTCCGCCACTCTATCGACACCCGCGATGCCTTTTACGACGGCGAGGAGAGGTTTTGGAACACCTTTGCGCCGGAGCTGGAGGAGTACGAGCAGGCGTGGAAGGCGGCCATGCTGGCCTCCCCGTTCCGCAAGGATTTCGCCGCAGAATACGGCGAGCTGATGTTCCTCAACGCGGAGATCGATCGCAAGAGCTTCGCGCCGGAGATCATCCCGGAGATGCAGCAGGAGAACGACCTGATCCAGGCGTATGAGAAGCTCATCGCCTCGGCACAGATCCCCTTCGAGGGGAAGACCTACACCCTGTCCCAGCTGCAGCCCATGAAGACCGACCCGGATGACGACCGCCGCTTGGCGGCGTGGAAGGCGGACTCCCGGTGGTCCATGGAGCACGCGGAGGAGCTGGACACCCTGTACGACAAGCTGGTGCATCTGCGCGATGCCATGGGCAGAAAGCTGGGCTACGATGGCTACACCACCCTGGGCTACTACCGCATGAAGCGCAACTGCTACACCAAGGACGACGTGGAGAAGTTCCGCGCCGCCGTGCGGAAGTACCTCGTGCCGGTGGCGGAGAAGATATACCGCAAGCAGGCGGAGCGGTTGGGCAAGAGCTATCCCCTGAGCTTCGCGGATGCGGCGCTGGAGTTCCGCTCCGGCAACCCCCGGCCCGTGGGCACGCCGGACGACATCCTGGCCCAGGGCATGAAGTTCTACGGTGAGCTGTCGCCGGAGACGAAGGAGTTCTTCCGCACCATGCTGGACGACGAGCTGCTGGACGTGCTGAGCACCGAGGGCAAGCGGGCCGGCGGCTACTGCACCGGCCTGGGCGACTATGAAGTGCCCTTCATCTTCGCCAACTTCAACGGCACGCAGCACGATGTGGAGGTGGTCACCCACGAGGCTGGCCACGCCTTCGCCTGCTGGATGAACCGCAAGCGCGTGCCCGACAGCTATATCTGGCCCAGCCTGGAGGCCTGCGAGGTACACTCCATGAGCATGGAGTTCTTCGCCTGGCCGTGGGCCGAGGGCTTCTTCGGCCCGGATACCCGCAAGTTCCTGTACAGCCACCTGGCCGGTGCGCTGACGTTTATCCCCTACGGCACGATGGTGGACCACTTCCAGCACATCGTGTACGAAAAGCCGGACATGACCCCGGCGGAGCGCAACGCCGCCTGGAAGGAGCTGACCGCCGTCTATACGCCCTGGCTGAAGATGGACGACAGCGACCTGCCCTTCTACACCGAGGGCCGCCGCTGGCAGCGGCAGAGCCATATCTACGTCAACCCGTTCTACTACATCGACTACTGCCTGGCGCAGACCGTGTCGCTGGAGTTTTGGGCCATGATCCAAAAGGACAAGGACAACGCCTGGCAGCACTATATGGCCTACACCCGGCAGGGCGGCAGCCGCACGTTCACCGAGCTGCTGCAAAACGCCGGGCTGGAGAGCCCCTTCGACGAGAGCTGCCTGCGGGGCGTATGCGCCGCGGCGGAGCAGTGGCTGGACAGCTTTGACATGACCGGCATTCTGTAATGGCGGAGGAAAAAAAGCGGCAGGGACGCCGCGACCACCTGAACGATTTTTACCGCGATGTGTCCGGCAATTACGTCTATACCGGCGTGTGCTACGAGCACACCGGCGGCGTTCGCGCCAACACCGCGCTGCTGCGGCGTCTTTGGCTGATGGCGGCGGTAATGGCGGCGGCGGTGGTGACCGGCGGCTGCATCTCCGCGCCGGGCGTGGGGCGGTGCTTCTATGTGCTGCTGCCCTACGCGGCGCAGATCGGCGTCACCGGCAGCATCGTGTGGGCCGTGGCCCGCTGGCAGACCCGGGAATACCCCCTGAGGGCCTATGTGTACCGTGCCACGGTACAGGCCCTGCCGGGACGCTGCCTGGCGCAGGCCGTTCTGGCCGGTGTGGGACTGGCGGCGGAAACGCTGTACCTGCTGCTGTCCGGCAGCGGCGGACACGGCGCGGCGGCAGCGGTCTACCTGCTGCTGCAGGCCTGTGTCCTCGTGCTGGCGTTGTTGGCCCGGCGTACGGTACTGAACAGCGATTGGCAGCCGGAGGGATGCGGCGGCCTGACAACAGAATAAGGCCACGTCAGCCGCGCTGAAAGCGGCTGACCCAAAGGGAATATTCCCTTTTTCTGCACGCGAAGCGTGCAGAGCTTACCTTGTGCGCTGCGGGCGGACTGCCCGTTGATGCAAATATATAAAAGGAGTATGATTATGAAAAAAGCAATCGCGCTGATCCTCTCTCTGGTCATGTGTGTCAGCCTGTTCACCGCTTGCGGCAAGCAGCAGGGAAGCACGGATGATCAGGAGACCGCTAAGACACTTGTGGTCGGCACACAGAACTTCGACGGTAAGTTCTCCCCCTTCTTCTACACCAACAGCTACGAAAATGATGTGATGAGCATGATTTTCGACGCTCTGCTGCTCACCGACCGTGAGGGCTCCGTGGTGCTGAAGGGCGCTGACGGCGAGGTCCGTCCCTACAACGGCACCGACTATACATACACTGGCGTCGCCAACTGTGACATAGTCGAGAACGCCGACGGCACGGTGGACTACAACATCACCATGAAGCAGGGCATCAAGTTCTCTGACGGTGAGGAGATGACCATCGACGACGTGATCTTCTCTTACTACGTCCTGCTTGACCCGACCTATGACGGCGTGTCCACCCTGTACTCCATCCCCATCAAGGGTCTGGATGCTTACCGCACCGGTATGGACTCCCGCATGAACCTGATCCTGGCCGCCGGTCCTGACGGCTACACCGCTACTGATTACTTCACCGAGGATCAGTACAACACCTTCTGGGCCGCCTTCAACGCCGCCGGCGTGAAGTTCGCCCAGGAGATCCTGGACTACGTGGTGGCCGAGGGCTATGCCGCCGCCACCGATTCTGTGGCCGCGCAGGCTGCCAACTGGGGCTTCGAGCTGGCTGAGGACGCCACTGTCGAGGACTTCTGGGCCGCCATCGTGGAGGCCTATGGCTATGACATCTCCGACGAGGGCATCAACAAGGAGACCGCCGGCACCAGCATCTCCGCCCTCATCGAGGCCGAGATCGGCGACAGCTTCTCTGACTACACCATCGGTGTGCAGACCGGCGAGTCCGCCCCCAACGTCTCTGGTATCGTCAAGACCGGTGACTACTCCATGACCGTTACCCTGACCGAGGTCAACGCCACTGCTATCTATCAGATCCCCGTCACCATCTGCCCCGTGCACTACTACGGCGAGATGGATAAGTACGATTACGACAACAACAAGTTCGGCTTTGACAAGGGCGACCTGTCCCACGTCAAGTCCGTGACCTCCGCTCCTATCGGCTCCGGCCCGTTCACCTTCAAGAGCTATGCCAACGGCGCTGTCACTCTGGAGAAGAACCCCGGTTACTGGAAGGGCGAGCCCAAGATCGACACCGTGATTTGGCGCGAGATGCAGGACGTGGATAAGATCCCCGGCGTTGTGTCCGGCACCATCGACATCACCGATCCTTCCTATTCCGCCAAGGCTGCTGAGCAGATCAAGAGCGCCAACTCCAACGGCGAGATCACCGGCGACGTTCTCCAGACCGACCTGGTGGCCAACCTGGGCTACGGCTATGTGGGCTTTAACGCCAACCGCGTGAAGGTCGGCACCGGCAACGGCGGCGACGAGGCCTCCAAGAACCTGCGTAAGGCCATCGCTACCGTCATCGCTGTGTACCGTGATGTGGCTGTGGACTCCTACTACGGTGAGTTCGCCAACGTCATCAACTACCCCATCTCCGACACCTCCTGGGCCGCTCCCCGTGTTACGGACGAGGGCTATAAGATCGCCTTCTCCGTGGATGTGGACGGCAATGACATCTACACCGACGGTATGTCCGTTGAGGATAAGTACGCCGCTGCCAAGCAGGCCGCTCTGGGCTACTTCGAGGCTGCCGGCTACACCGTCACCGACGGCAAGATCACCGCTGCTCCCGCGGATGCCCGCATGGACGCTGAGGTCATGGTCGGCGGCGGCGGCACGGGCGACCATCCCACCTTCATGGCTCTGACCCTGGCCTCCGAGGCTCTGAAGGAGATCGGCTTCAACCTGATCGTCTCCGATATGTCCAACTTCTCCGAGATGACCAACTCCGTCAACGCCGGTACTGCGGATATGTTCGCTATGGCGTGGCAGGCCACTCCTGACCCCGATATGTTCCAGATCTATCACAGCGAGGGCGGCTCTAACGAGAAGTCCTACTGGATCAAGGATGCCGAGCTGGATGACCTGATCATGCAGGCCCGTCAGTCCACCGATCAGACCTATCGCAAGACCCTGTACAAGGAGTGCCTGGACATCGTGGCCGACTGGGCGGTGGAGATCCCCATCTACCAGCGTCAGAACTGCATCATCCTGTCCTCCCAGCGGGTGAACCTGGATACCGTCACTCCCGACATCACCACCTATTGGAACTGGTACAACGATCTGGAGCTGCTGGAAGTCAAGTAACTCTCTGATCTCTATTCCGCGCAAAGACTTAAACAAGGGCTATCCTGCGGCTGAGAAGCCGCAGGATAGCCTATCCCGGACGCATTTGCGTATGAGCCAGGCGGTTCGACGTCCGCGCCGGAACGACTGCCTGATCCGCAAAGATCAACCGAAACGCAGTACATAGCAACGCCGTACTCAGCGACGCAGAAACCACATAAAAGGAGGGCGGCCCGCTCCTGGCGCGGAGCGGTGCTGACCAAAAAACGGAGGGATCGTATGCGCAAATTCTTAGTCAAACGCACGCTGCTATCAATTCTGATCTTGTTTTTCGTCACATTCATCATCTATGTGCTGATGCGCTGTCTGCCGTCCTCCTATGTGGAGACTATGGCGCAGCAGCTGTCCCAAGCCCCCGGCTCTAAGCCCTATGAGGAGTGGCTGGCCCAGCTGAACGCACAGTACGGCCTGGATCTCGACCTGATCCCGGGCTTCTTTGTCCAGCTGAAGAACCTGATCACCGGCAACTTCGGCGACAGCTGGAAGTACACCGTGCCCGTGCTGCAGAAGTTCAACGAGGTCATCTGGGTGTCCTTCATCATGGGCGCGATCTCCCTGGTGTTTGAGCTGCTCATCGCCGTGCCCCTGGGCATTGTGGCCGCCACCAAGCAGTACAGCGTCACAGACTATACCGTTACCACCGTGGCGCTGCTGGGTATGTCCCTGCCCACGTTCTTCTTTGCCACCCTGCTGAAGCTGGTGTTCTCCGTAAAGCTGGGCTGGTTCGACCTGGTGGGCCTGACGGGCCGTGACTTCAACTCCCTCAGCGCCTTCGGACAGCTGCTGGATATGGGCAAGCACCTGGTGCTGCCCATCGTCACGCTGGTGTTCATCTCCATCGGCCCGTGGATGCGCTACGTCCGCACCAATATGCTGGAGGTGCTGAACGCCGACTACATCCGCACCGCCCGCGCCAAGGGCCTGCCGGAGAAGAAGGTCATTTACCACCACGCCTTCCGCAACACCCTCATCCCGCTGGTCACGTTCATCGGCGGCAGCCTCCCCGGCCTGTTCGCCGGTGCGCTGATCACCGAGACGCTGTTCGCCATCCCCGGCATCGGCTACATCTCCTACAACGCCATGGTGGCCGGCGACATCCCGTTCTCCATGTTCTATATGACGTTCCTGGCCATCCTGACGCTGCTGGGCAACCTCATCTCCGACATTCTGTACGCCGTGGTCGATCCGCGGGTACGCATCGCTTGAGAAGGGAGGACGTGAAGCATGAGTTATTTCGACGATAAGAAGGATAAAGATTTGTCCGTTCCCGGCCATGGGCAGGGAATGCCGGGCAACGATGCCCGCCGCCGTTCCTATGAACTCAATGAGGAATACGCGGGCAAGGACAACACGCCCTCTGAGGACAACAAGCCTCACGAGGATTACTCCCTCAGCGACGACCGCCGTGTCAAGGTGCTGTCTCCCGGTACGCTGGTGGCCAAGCGGTTCTTCCGCAACCGACTGGCGGTGGTGGGCCTGACCATCCTGGCCGTCATGTTCATCTTCTCCTTCATCGGCGGTCTGGTCAGCCCCTACGGGCAGGACCAGGTGTTCTACCGCGATGACATTCAGATGAAGGAATACGCCGCCCTGTCCGAAAACACCGAATACCGTTTCCTGACGGCGGACGGGCAGGAGTTCGGCGCTGTTTTACAGGCGCAGATGACGCTGCACATGGGCAAGGACGAGTCCTTCACCTATAAGGGCGTTACTTACACCGTCACGGAGGAGGGCGAGAGCCTGTACTCCGCCTCCCGGGGCGACACTCTGCTGGCCGTGGCCTATAAGGACATCGTCAACCCCAGCGTCACCGGCGAGAAGTTCAGCTTTGCCTTTACCTTCAATGCCATGAAGGCCCACGCCAACGGCGAGACGGAGTTCACCGCCGACGGCAAGACCTACGCGCTGGACGACGGCAGCGTCATGCTGGACGGCGAGGAGATCGCCTATATCAGCCGCTATGTCATCCAGTCCAAGGTGGCCGGCACGGTGATCCCCAAGGAGTTCAAGGAGCGGGTCATCGAGGCCGCCGACAAGGGCGAGACGGAGATCGAGTACGTCAACGAAAACGGCGAGACCCGCGAGATACAGCTGGAGTACGACCCCGCCAAGTACCAGTGGTCTATTAAAGAGGGCACGGCCACCCGCGTGTTCGATGATTATTCCTTCCCCACCAGTGAGCACTGGCTGGGCACGGATAAGAACGGCATGGATATGCTGACCCGCCTGATGTACGGTGGCCGCGTGTCCCTGTGCATCGGCTTCATCGTCGTGTTCATCTCCGCCACGCTGGGCGTGATTTTGGGCGGCGTGTCCGGCTATTTCGGCGGCTGGGTGGATAACCTGATCATGCGTATCGTGGATATTTTCTACTGCATCCCCTCCACGCCCCTCATCATCATCCTGGGCGCGGCCATGGACGGTATGCGCGTCGATCCGCAGATACGAATGCTGTACCTGATGCTCATCCTGGGTTTCCTGGGCTGGCCCGGCATCGCCCGTTTGGTTCGCGGTCAGATACTCTCCCTGCGTGAGCAGGAGTTCATGACCGCCACCGAGGCATGCGGCATCAGCGTTTCCCGCCGCATCTTCCGGCATCTCATCCCCAACGTCATCCCCCAGCTCATCGTCAACTGCACCATGAGCCTGGGCTCGACCATCATCACCGAGGCGACGCTGTCCTTCCTGGGCCTGGGCGTCAAGTTCCCCTTCGCCTCCTGGGGCAATATCATGAACGATGTTTCCAACTCCTACGTGCTGACGGAATACTGGTTCATCTGGATCCCCGCCGGCATCTGCCTGATGCTGACAGTGCTGGGCGTCAACTTCGTGGGCGACGGTCTGCGTGATGCGTTCGACCCGAAGATGAAGCGCTGAGAAAGGAGAGGATCGGAATGGCAACGAAGCGAAACGACGGCTATATGTCCGCCCGTGAATCCCGCCGTATTTCCAAGGAAAACCGCAGGATCACCAACGAGCTGGAGAAAAAGCGCAAGCGGAAAAACGTGCCGGAGGCGGAGTACCTCACCCAGATGCACGACCCCAACAACGCCGTGGAGTTCGATAACCTCCACACCTACTTCTTCACCGACACCGGCGTGGTCAAATCCGTGGACGGCGTCAGCTTCTCCGTGCCCATCGGCAAGACCGTGGGCGTGGTGGGCGAGTCCGGCTGCGGCAAGTCCGTTACCAGCCTGTCCCTGATGCAGCTGCTCCAGCGGCCACAGGGTCAGGTGGTGGAGGGCGAGATACGCCTGAACCTGGGCAATAAGGTCTATGATGTGACAAAAACGCCGGACGAGGTCATGCAGCACCTGCGGGGCAACGCGGTGTCCATGATCTTCCAGGAGCCTATGACCGCCCTGAACCCGGTGTTCCGCATCGGCGACCAGCTGAACGAGGTCATCGCCCTCCACGACGACAAGGGCAGCACCGAGGAGCAGATCAAGGAGCGCTCCATCAAGCTGCTGGAGATGGTGGGCATCGCCAACAGCGAGGGCGTGTATAAGAACTTCCCCCACGAGCTGTCCGGCGGTATGCGCCAGCGCGTCATGATCGCCATGGCCCTGGCGTGCAGCCCCCGGCTCATCATCGCCGATGAGCCTACCACGGCCCTGGATGTGACCATCCAGGCGCAGATACTGGATCTGCTGCGCCACCTGAAGGATAAGATCAATTCCTCCATCATGTTCATCACCCACGACCTGGGCGTCATCGCTGAGATGGCGGACTATGTGGTGGTCATGTACGCCGGGCGTATCGTGGAGCAGGGCACGGTGGACGAGATATTCTCCCATCCGGCCCACCCCTACACCATCGGCCTGATGGCCTCCAAGCCCGTGGTGGGCCGTCAGGTGGATAAGCTCTACTCCATCCCCGGCAAAGTCCCCAACCCCATCAATATGCCGGATTACTGCTACTTCAAGGATCGCTGCGAGATGTGCGTGGAGCGCTGCGGCGGCGAATATCCCTGCGAGGTCAGCATTTCCCCCACCCACAAGGTCAGCTGCTACCGCTACTACGACGACAAGCGGCCCGATTTGGAGGAGCAGGTGGAAGAAGAGATGACCGACAGCGGAAAGGAGGGTGAATAAGATGCCGTTTTGGAAAGCAGGTAAGAACGACGATCAGGTTCTTGATGACATTAAGGAAACTCAAAAGCAGAACGCCGATGAGTTCGTCAAGGAGCAGGCCCACGCCAAGGACGCGAAGAAGTCCTCCCTCATCATCGACAACGATTTCACCCCCGTGGAGTATGATCCCCAGTACATTTTGCAGGTCAACCACCTGAAAAAGTATTTCCCCATCAAGGGCGGCATGGTGTCCAAGACCGTGGGCTACGTCAAGGCCGTGGACGGCGTGACGTTCAACCTCAAGCGCGGCACGACCATGGGCCTGGTAGGTGAGTCCGGCTGCGGCAAGACCACCACCGGGCGCACCATCCTGCGCCTGTATGACGAGAAGTCCGGCGGTCAGGTGCTGTTCAACGGCAAGGAGGTCTACGATCTGTCTCCCAAGGAGATGCGCGCCATGCGTACCAAGATGCAGATCATCTTCCAGGACCCGTTTTCCTCCCTGTCCCCCCGTATGCCGGTGGGCGAGATCATCGGTGAGGCCGTGCGTGAGCACAACCTTGTGCCCAAGGCGGAGTTTGACGACTATATCGACACCGTCATGGAAAACTGCGGTCTGCAGCACTTCCACCGTGATCGCTATCCCCACGAGTTCTCCGGCGGCCAGCGGCAGCGTATCTGCATCGCCCGGGCGCTGGCGCTGAACCCCGAGTTCATCGTCTGCGACGAGCCGGTGTCCGCGCTGGATGTGTCCATTCAGGCGCAGATCATCAACCTGCTGAAGGACATTCAGGAGAAGTATAACCTGACGTATTTGTTCATCAGCCACGACCTTTCCGTGGTGGAGCATATCTCCGACACGGTGGGCGTCATGTACCTGGGCAACCTGGTGGAGTACGGCGCGACGGGGGACATCTTCCGCAACCCGCTGCACCCCTATACCAAGGCGCTGTTCTCCGCCATCCCCATCCCCGACCCCAAGGTGAAGATGAACCGCATCGTGCTGGAGGGCAGCATCCCCTCCCCGGCCAATCCCCCCAAGGGCTGCAAGTTCCATACCCGCTGCGCCAACTGCATGGCCTGCTGCAAGGAGGAAGTGCCGGTGCAGCGCGAGTTAGAGCCGGGTCACTTTGTGGCCTGCCATCTGTACGATAAGTGATGGCCAAAAAGCGGACGTATCAGGACGATGATGGACGTACCATCGCCGATATGAGCGGCGTCGAGCCGTCTCCCATGCTGTTTCCCCGGTTTCCGGGGCGAAAGAAGGAGCAGTCCCGCGGCCCGGAGACCCCGGCGCAGGATTGCCCCTGGGAGACTGCGCCCCAGTACACGGACGAGGAGCGGCGGGCGGCCATGGGCGGCGCGCTGAAGGCGGCCATGCTGCTGGCGGGCGTGTTCATCGCCGCCGGTGCGCTGGTGATTTTGGGAATGCAGCTCCTGTGGAGCTGACAGATAGGCACGGCATGGCGAAGCCATGCCGTGCCGTTTTCGCAGGGAGGAACGTTTATGAGCAAGTATGTGCTGATCCCGGACTCCTTCAAGGGGACGCTGTCCTCGCTGGAGGTCTGCCGCATCGTGGCGGAGGAGATCCGCGCCCAAGAGCCGGATGCGGAGATATGCGCCATCCCGGTGGCGGACGGCGGCGAGGGCACGGTGGATGCGTTCCTGACGGCAGTGGGTGGTCAGCGGGTGCGCGTGGCCTGCCACGGCCCTTACGGTGAGCCCTTGTCCGCCGAGTACGGCCTGCTGCCCGACGGTACGGCGGTGGTGGAAATGGCCGCGGCGGCGGGGCTGCCCCTGGTGGGGGAGCGCCGAAACGCGGAGCGCACCACCACTTACGGCGTGGGGGAGCTGATCTGCCACGCGGCCCGCCACGGCGCACAGCGTATCGTGCTGGCACTGGGCGGCAGCGCCACCAACGATGGCGGCTGCGGCGCGGCAGCCGCCGCGGGCGTGCGGTTTTTGGATGAAAACGGTGCGGCCTTCGTCCCGGTGGGGGCAACGCTGAAGGACATCGCGCATATAGACCTGACCGGCCTGGACGAGGCGGTAAGGTGCACCCCCTTCACCACCATGTGCGACATCGACAACCCGCTGTGCGGCCCGGCAGGCGCCAGCGCGGTGTTCGGCCCGCAGAAGGGGGCTGACCCTGCCATGGTGCGGCGGCTGGACGCGGGACTGCGCCATTTGGCGGAGGTGCTCCTCCGCTGCACAGGCCGGGACGTGCTGACGCTGCCCGGCGGCGGAGCGGCAGGCGGCTTTGGCGCAGGCGCGGCGGTGTTTTTCAACAGCCCGTTACGTATGGGCATTGAGGCGGTGCTGGAGCTGACGGATTTTGATGCCAAGGCGGCGGACGCCGACCTCATCATCACCGGCGAGGGCCGGCTGGACAGTCAGAGCCTGCGCGGCAAGGTGGTGGTAGGCGTGGCCCGCAGGGCCAAAGCGCTGGGCGTGCCGGCGGCGGCGCTGGTGGGCGGCAGCGAGACGGACATCGGGGCGGCGTATGAGCAAGGGCTTTGCGGTGTGTTCCCGATTCATCCTGCGCCGGGGGCGCTGGAGGAGGTCAAGCCTCTCAGCCGGGAGCACCTGCGCTTCACCGCCGCCAACTTCATCCTCTTTTACAGAGCAGTGCGGCAAAAAAGCCTCCCCGCTCAATGACTGAGCGGGGAGGTTTTATCGATCTTGTCATAACATTATGCTATGAAGGCATAGGGAAGAAAGTCTTCTCAAATAGGGGGCGGTGGGGTATAATTGTCTTGAAAAAACATTATAGAGACCTTATATAACCTTGAAAGAACGCAGGGATTTTGATGGAAAATTTCAGCTATTTTTCATCAACACCTTGAATATAGCGCAGGAAGCTGCGGAGGATGCGGCCCGGCGCTTTGGCGGGGGAGGTGGCCGCGCCGATCTCCCGGTAGGCGGGGGGATGGATGGGCACGAGACGGACATGGTCGGTGCTGCCCTTTAAGACCAGCTCACTGAGGAGGCTGCACCCCAGACCCTGCTCCACCATTTTGATGACGGCGCTGTCCTCGGTGGCGATGAGGGAGAAGCGGGGCGTGACGCCGCTGCGCTCCAAGATACGCAGTACCTCGGTGTCCACGCCGTTGGAGGGAATGAAGAAGGTGCGGCCCTGAAAGGCGGAGATGGAGAACGTTTCGGCGGGATCTTCCTCCGGCGGCAGCACCGCGTAATAGGGGTCGCGGAACAGCGGGTGGAAATCCAGCCGGGCGGTGAAGCAGTTGCTCAGAAGGCCCACATCGATGACGCCGTCCGTCAGCCACTGTTCGATGTCCATGCACGAGCCGTCCTTCACCGTGAACTCCACGTCCGGGTGCTGCTGGCCGAAGCCCTTCAGGATGCGGGGCAGCCAGCTGCGGGAGATGCTGGTGTAAGAGCCGATGCGCAGGATGCGGCGCTCCTCCGGGCGGTGGGCGTTGATGGCCCGCTCCAGGGCGTGGCTATCCCGCAGAAGGCGGTCGATGTAGGGCATCAGCGATTGGCCGGCCTCGGTCAGTGTCACGCCGCCGCTACCGCGGTGCAGCAGCGGGTAGCCGATCTCCTGCTCCAGCCGGTTCAGCATCCCGGTAAGGCCGGGCTGGGAATAGCCCAGCCGGGCGGCGGCGCGGGTGATGCTGCCGGTGTCCACGATGATTTTTAGGGCTTTCAGCTTTTCAACATCCATAGCAAGGTATTATCTCCTTTGGAAGGTGGGGGAGTTCCGCGCCTGCGGGCGCGGGGAACGGATTCCCACGCCAGTCTGCGGACTGGCTCGGAATGACAGGGCAAGAAGCTGGTGCAAACAATCCCTCCGGCGGTCTGCGGGCGACACCTTGAAGAAATGGTAACATAGACGGGCTGGTTTGACAAGATTTTTTGAAACAGAAAGGAGAAGCCGGAGTGGCCCGCCCGGCGCGTACACACTATGAGCAAACGGATATTGGTCATCAACCCCGGCTCGACCTCCACAAAGATCGCCGTGTTCGAGGGAGAGAGGAAGCTCTTTGATGAGACGCAGCGCTACACCAGCGAGGAGCTGTCCGCGTTCCACTGGGTCATGGAGCAGGTGGATTTCCGCAAGGCCGCCATTGAGAAGGCGCTGGCCGCCCACGGCTTTGACCTGACCACGCTGGACGGTATCTGCGCCCGTGGCGGACAGCTGCCGCCCTGCGAGTCCGGCACGTATCTGGTGGATCAGACCATGGTGGACTATATGTATACCGTGAAGAACGCGGCCCACGCCTCTAACCTGGGGTGCGTGCTGGCGCTCCAGCTGGCCCAGGGGCTGAAGATCCCGGCGTTCATCTGCGACCCGGTGTCGGTGGACGAGATGGTGGACGAGGCCCGGATCACCGGCTTGCCGGAGATCCGGCGCGTTATGCTGGGCCACGCGCTGAACTGCCGGGCCATGGCGCGGCGCTGCGCCGAGGAGGTGCTGCACAAGCCGCTGGAGGACTGCCGTCTCATCGTGCTGCATTTAGGCGGCGGCAGCTCGGCCCGGCTGTTTATCGGCGGCAAAATGGTGGACGGCGTGCGGGACGACGAGTGGATGTTCGCGCCGGAGCGCATGGGCGGTGTCAGCTTGCAGCCGCTGGTGCACCTGTGCTACTCCGGCAAGTATACGGAGAAGCAGATGATGGACTTCATCCGGGGCAAGGGCGGACTGGTGGCCCATCTGGGCACGTCCGGCGCCCGGGAGGTGGAGCGGCGCATCGCAGACGGCGACGATCATGCCAAGCTGGTCTATGATGGGATGCTCTACAGTGCCGCCCGGGCGGTCAGCGGATTGGCGGCAGGTGCGGACGGGCAGGTGGACCGCGTGATCCTCACCGGAGGCATCGCCCATTCCCGATATGTGGCCGACTACCTGACGAAGAAGCTGTCCTTCATCGCCCCGGTGGAGGTGATGGCCGGCGAGTTCGAGCTGGAGGCGCTGGCGGCGGGAGCGTGCCGTGTGCTGGAGGGTCAGGAACACCTCAAGATATTCGACCGCTACGAGGTGCAAGCGTGAGTGCCGCCGGACTTTCGGCGCTGCTCCGCAGCAGCAACACCGTATTCCTGGGTGAGGCCGGGTGCGGAAAATCCGAACTGGCGGTGCATCTGGCACTGGAATTGGCAGAGCAGGGGAAAGCGGTCCACTTTTTCGACCTGGACCAGACCAAGCCACTGATGCGCTCCCGGGACGCGGAGGCGCTGCTGGCGGACGCAGGCGCCGCCGTTCACTTCGAGCAGCAGCGCGCCGACGCCCCCACCCAGGTGGGCGGTCTTGTGCCGCTGTTGCTGGATGAGAGCAAAAACGTCATTTTGGATGTGGGCGGCAATGACACCGGCGCAAAGCTCATCGGCGGCTGCACCCACCTGCTGAAAAACGCCGATGTGTGGTTTGTGGTGAACCCCTACCGCCCCTGGTCGGCCACCACTGAGCATATCGACGGCACGCTCAGCGCCATTCTGCGTGCCTCCCGGCTGAAAACGCCCCGCTTTCTGCTGAACCCCAACCTGGGTCGGGACACCACGGCGGAGGAATACCTGGCGGGCCTTGCACAGGGACTTGCTCTGCTGTCGCCCTATGTCGCAGTGGAGGCCGCCGCTGTGCCAGCCGCGCTTTGGGAGCAGGTGCGGACGCAGACGGAGCTGCCCCTGATCCCCATCACATCCCGTATGTCCGTTCCGAACACGGAGCTTGATTAAATAACGAGGAGGAAACACTATGCCGCAAGTCACCATCCGCGCGGAGAGCTGCAAAAGCTGCGGCTACTGCGTGAAGTTCTGTCCCAAGGGCGTGCTGGCCGTGGGACACGACGTGAACTCCAAGGGCTATCCTTTTGTGGTGGCCGCACACCCGGAGAACTGCATCGGCTGCGCCATCTGCGGACGTATATGTCCCGACGCCGCCATCGAAGTCTATAAGTAAGGAGGAGAGCACATGGCAAGAGTATTCATGAAAGGCACGGAGGCCATTGCCGAGGCCGCGGTACGCTCCGGCTGCCGGTTCTTCGCCGGCTATCCCATCACCCCACAGAACGAGATCCCGGAGTATTTCGCCCGCCGTATGCCGGAGGTAGGCGGCGTGTTTGTGCAGGGCGAGAGCGAGGTGGCCTCCGTCAACATGGTCTACGGCGCTGCCCAGACCGGCACCCGTGCCATGACCAGCTCCAGCTCCTGCGGCATCAGCCTCAAGAGCGAGGGCATCAGCTTCTGCGCCAGCGCCCGTATCCCCATGGTGTACTGCAATGTGCAGCGTGGCGGCCCCGGCATCGGTGCTATCCAGCCCGCCCAGCAGGACTATTTGCAGGCCACCCGCGCCAGCGGCAACGGCGGCTTCCGCATGATGGTCTTTGCCCCCGCCACGGTGCAGGAGGCGGTGGACATGACCTATGCCGCCTTCGACTATGCCCAGCGTGACCGCAACCCGGTGCTGATCCTGGCCGACGGCGTGCTGGGTACCATCATGGAGCCGGTGGTGCTGCCGGAGATGCGCTCCGACGAAGAGGTGAAGCGCCTGAAGGACGAGCTGCGCGGCTGGGCGCTGGTGGGACACAGCGCCGATCAGAAGTCCCTGATCCTCCCCGGCGGCTGGTCGGGGCAGGAGGAGCGCTGCAAGCGCAACGCCGCCCTGTACGACACCTGGGAAAAGGACGTGCAGGTGGAGGAGTTCATGGCCGACGACGCGGAGCTGATCATCGCCGCCTACGGCGTGTGCGGCCGTATCGCCAAGTCCGCTGTCCGCACCCTCCGCGCACAAGGCTATAAGGCGGGGCTGATCCGGCCCAAAACCGTCAGCCCGTGGCCCTACGCCAGCTTCGACAGGCTGGATTACAGCCGGGTGAAGGCGGTGCTGGATGTGGAGATGTCCATTCCCGCCCAGCTGGTGCTGGATGTGACGCTGGCGGTGAAGGATCGCTGCCCCATCCACACCTGCCTGCGCAGCGGCGGTGAGATTATGAGCCGCGAGCGCGTGGTGGCGGCGGCGAAGGCCATTCTGGACAAGGAGGGTGCATGATGGAGAAGATATACGGGAGAACGAAGGGCATCCGGGACGACATGGTGGTGGGCTTCTGCCCCGGCTGTATGCACGGCACCATCTTCAAGCTCATCGGCGAGGTGCTGGAGGAGCTGGGTATGCTGGAAAAGACCATCACCGTCCACGGCGTCGGCTGCTGCGGCCTTGCCATGGAGTATGTCACCTACGACTGCACCACCAGTCCCCACGGCCGGGCCTGCGCCGTGGCCACCGGCGTAAAGCGCGCCGAGCCCGACAAGCTGGTGTTCACCTATCAGGGCGACGGCGACCTGGCCTCCATCGGCCTTGCCGAGACCATGTCCGCAGCCAACCGGGGCGAGAACTTCTCCGTCATCTTCGTCAACAACGGCATCTACGGCATGACCGGAGGCCAGCTGGCCCCCACCACGCTGGTGGGCATGAAGGCCACCACCGCGCCCCAGGGCCGCGACCCGAAGGAGCACGGCTACCCCATGCACGTATGCGAGGTCCTGAACCAGCTCACCGCGCCCTACTATCTGGAGCGTACCAGCTGCAACACCCCCGCCAACGTGGCAAAGACCAAGGCGGCCATCCGTAAGGCCTTCCAGAACCAGCTGGACGGCAAGGGCTTCTCCCTGGTGGAGATCGTCACCAGCTGCCCCACCAACTGGGGTCTTGAGCCGCTGGAGGCCCTGGACTTTCTGGAGGAGAAGATGCTCCGGGAGTTTCCCTTGGGCGTTATCCGCGATAAGAGCAGGGAGGAGGCGTAACGATGGAAAGAAATCTCATGGTCGCCGGCTTCGGCGGACAGGGTGTCATGACCCTGGGCAAATTCCTGGCGGAGGCCACCTGCGACAGCACCGACAAGAACGTGACCTTCTTCCCCTCCTACGGCGCGGAGCAGCGGGGCGGCACTGCCAACTGCTACGTGGTCATCTCCGACGACGACATCGGCGCACCCCTGGGCGACAGCATGGACGATCTCATCGTCATGAACGACCCCAGCCTGCAAAAATTCCTCTACAAGCTGCTCCCCGGCGGCACGCTGTTTATCAACAGCTCCATCGTCACCAGCGCCGTCCCCCGGGATGACATAAAGGTGGTCAAGGTCCCCGTCACCGAAATGGCGCTGGACATGGGCAGCGCCAAGGTGTTGAATATTATCATGCTGGGTGCATACGTGGGCTATACCCAGGTTGTCCCCGAGGATGTGGTGTGGCGGACCATTGAGCATAAGCTGGGCAAAAAGCCCAAGTTGCTGCCCCTGAATAAGCAGGCCTACGAGGCTGGACTGAAGATCGGCAGGGAAGCTCGGTAAAAATAGAAAAAAGAGGAACGGCACACCGGTGTGCCGTTCCTCTTTTATGTGTCGTGCGTCTTATTGCAGCAGCAGCAAACTGAACACCAGGGTGAACAGAGCCACCGTCTCGATAATGCCGATCACGATGAAGTAGTTGGCCGTGCCCTTGCCGGTCTCGCCCAGTGCGTCGGCGGAAGCCGCCGCCACCTTGCCCTGGAAGAAAGCACTGAGGCCGATGGCCAGGCCGGCGAAGATGCCGGTGAACATGGCCAGCATAGCGTCACAGCCGCCCTCCACAGCGCTGCGGATGAAGTTCATCAGCAGGAAGCCGTAGATGGTCTGGGTCAGCGGCGCGCCGGAAAAGGCCACCATGATAAAGGGAGCGGGCTTACCGTTGGCGTAGCATTTCTTCCACGCGCCCACGGAGGCCTGAGCGGCAAAGCCGGAACCGAATGCAGAACCCATGGCGGACAGACCCAGGGCGCACGCCATACCAATAAAAGCAATACTCGTACTCATAATTGATCTCCTATCCGTTTATTTTTTGATCTTGTCGCGTTTTTTGAAGGGGTCATAAGCGATACCGGCCCATTCCATACCCAACTGGCCGGAGAATTCCAACAGGTTCAGGCGAACGCCGTGTACCACCACAGACAGCAGGCCCATGACGACATTCAGCCCGTGACCGATGAGCAGCACCAACACGGCGGCCACCACCAGCGGCCCTTTCAGGCTGAAGGCCATGTCATTGAAGCTCTGGGCAATGGCCAGCGATGCCATGCCAACGGCAAACAGCCGGATGTAGCTCATGATGTTGCCGAAGGCGCTGATGGTGTTCAGAAACACCGTAAAGGCGTCGCCCAGTCCGGCTTTCAGGCCCTGCGCGAAGCTCTTGTCCGGCGACATGCCGCCGAAGCACACCACCAGCAAAAATCCGGCAATGACCACGCAGGCCACAGGGATCAGGTTCACCTGCTGCCAGATGACCAAATACAGCACCACGAAATACAGCGCGTCGATGGCGGCCAGCCAGCCAAGATCGGACAGCCAGCTCAGGTCTTTTTCCTTCAGCTTACGCCGTATATTCATGACGCAGGCCAGAGACAGCTGCACCGTGCCCAGGATGAAGCAGAACTTCATGATGGTGTTCTGCTGGGTGGTGGTGGCCACATGGAAGTACTCCGGGTAGTTGGCAAAGGTAGGAATGACTAATGCCTTCAGCAGCGGCACGTCCATAGCTTGCTCAAGGCCGAACCATGTGCCGGTCAGCGCACCCCATATCACCGTGGCGGCGGACAGCACCCACAGCAGCTGTACGGCGCTGGACGAGCCCTTGCCCTTCAGCGTCATCACCAGCGCCGCCAGCAGGAACAGACATCCGTATCCCGCGTCGCCAATGATCATGGCAAAGAACAGGGTGAAGAAGCCCAAAAACCAAAAGGAGATGTCGTACTCCCGATAACCGGGCACTGTACCCAAAATGTCAAACACCGGGATCATCAGCTTCGTGACCTTGTTGTACTTCACCTTGGTGGGCACCTTCTCGTCGTCCCCGGCGGGATCGTCCATGGCCCACGCCCAGTGGGCCTGGGCGGCGGCTCTCTTAAAGCCCTCCGTCTCGCTGGCCGGAAGATAGCCGGACAGCCACACCAGCCCGTCCTGGCTTTGGGAGGTATTGCTCACGGCGGAATATTCCGCATCGTTCTGTGTTTTCAGCAGCTGCGCCTGTATGCTGGGCAGGTGTCCGGCCGCGTTCGTCAGGAATGCCTCACATTCCCGCAGCCCGTCAGCGCAGCTTTGCTGCTCCTGCTCCAGCTCGTCCAGCCCCTTTTCCGGGATGGGGAACTCTGTGGCGGAGTACGCGGCAGGCAGGGGAGCGAACGTGGCCAGCGTGGGCATCTTGCCCACTGGCGACAGCCGGACGAACCTTACATCCGGATCGCTCTCCAGCGCCGCCACAGTCTTCTTGTCCGTGCGGTAGATGTGAACATCCCAGCCGCTCTGCCGCAGTGACCGCAGCTCGGCGGGGGAGAAGCGTCCCCATTCCGCCAGCTTTTCCGCAGCGGCGTGGGCGGCGGTCTGCTGCTCCTGCAGGGCTTTCCTGCGGCCGATGCACTCGTTCAGCTCCCGGAAGAACGTTTCAAATTCGCCGTCGGACAGCACCGCCGTTTCCTGTTCCTCGTGGGGATACTCCTGCAACACCGCCGCCGCCTTAGCCAGCGCCGCGAAGCGCTCCGAATACCGCTGATCGGCGTCGGCCTTTTCCGCGAAGTGGACAACGCCCAGCTCCCGCAGCCGGTCCAGCAGGGCGGCCTTTTCCGAGGCAGTGGTCACGATGTGGACCACCTTCATTTTCTCGATCATCGGCTCACCTCCTGCAGCTTCTTCTTGGCGATCTTGCCCCGCACCACGGCGGAGGTCTGCTGATCGCCCAAATAGATGCCGATGACCCGGATGTTCTCCTTGGCCTCGGGGATCTTCACCTTCTCGAACAGATTTACCCGCTGGGCCGTGGAGCGCAGCTCCTGCTCCAGCAACTCCACTCGACGCCGCAGCGTCTTGGCCATGGCGTCCAGCGCCGCGATCTCCCGCAGCCGTACCGCCGCCGTGTCCACCCACAGGGGATAGTCCGCTACATCGTAGCAAATATCCTCAAAGGTCAGCTCCTGGAACACCGGTACGGTGACGCCGGCGATGTTCTCCTGCCCGCACACCACACTGTGCGGACGGATGAGTGCTTCCAGCCGTCTGTCCGCAGGGAAGCTGTCGTTTTCCGCAAAGACCGCCACCCAGTCATCCAAACCGGCCACAGCGGCCCGGCGCTGCTGCTCCACCTGCTCCAGCTGCGCTGTCACCTGCATGACCACGGCCTGCAGCTGCTGCTTTTTCAGCTGCAAGGTGGGCAGGTAGCGCTGAAACTGCTTCAGGCGGTCCTTCTGCACCTTCAGTTCGTTTTTTGTAAGTTTGACAGCCATAGGCGCACCCTCATTCCACGGCGTCGCGCTTGGGCCATCTCTCCTGGATGAGACTGGTCTTCAGGCCCGTCTCGTTGGGCTCGAAGCACTCGGCCAGGATCTCCCAGCCCAGATCCAGCGCCTCCTCCAGCGGGATATTCACGCGCAGATCCATCAGCTTCGTCTCAAACAGGTGGCCGTATTTCAGCAGCTTTTCGTCCCACTCGGACATCATGAAGCCCATGGACTTCTTCTCCAAGCTCTCCTTGTACGCGCTGTAAAGCCGGATCATACCGTCCATCAGCGCCCGGTGGTCGCTGCGTGTCTTGCCGTTCACGTTCTGCTTCAGGCGGGACAGCGAGCCGAACGGCTCGATGTGGCCGTTTTTCAGATAATACTGGCCCTCGGTGATATAGCCCGTGTTGTCGGGGACAGGGTGGGTCACGTCGTCGCCGGGCATGGTGGTCACACCCAAAATGGTGATCGACCCCGCACCCTCAAAGTCCACGGCCTTTTCATACCGCGCCGCCAGACAGCTGTAAAGATCGCCCGGATAGCCGCGGTTGGAGGGCACCTGCTCCATGGTGATGGCCATTTCCTTCTGCGCGTCGGCGTAGTTGGTCATGTCCGTCAGCAGCACCAGCACCCGCTTTCCGGCCAGGGCGAACTGCTCCGCCACAGCCAGCGCCATATCCGGCACAAGGGTGCATTCCACGGTGGGGTCGGAGGCGGTGTGGATGAACATCACCGTGCGCCCCATCGCGCCGCTCTTTTCCAGCGTATCCCGGAAGAACAGATAGTCGTCGTGCTTCAGGCCCATGCCGCCCAGCACAATCACATCCACCTGGGCCTGCATGGCGATGCGGGATAGCAGCTGGTTGTACGGCTCGCCGGACACGGAGAAGATGGGCAGCTTTTGGCTCTCCACCAGCGTGTTGAACACGTCGATCATGGGGATACCGGTGCGGATCATCTTGTTGGGGACGATACGCCTGGACGGGTTCACGGACGGCCCTCCGATGGGGATCATATTCTCCGTCAGAGCCGGGCCGTTGTCACGGGGCACGCCCGCACCGTCGAAGATACGGCCCAGCAGGTGGTCGGAGAAGGACACCATCATGGGGCGGCCCAAAAACCGTACCGGGTCGGTGGTGCTGACGCCCTGCGTGCCGCTGAACACCTGCAGCGTCACCAGATCCTTGTCCAGCTTGATAACGTTGGCGTAGCTCTCGCCCACCAGCGCCAAATCGCCGCTGCGGACGCCGCTGGCCCGGACGGTCACCACGTTGCCCACGATAGATTCGATTTTCGTGTAAACTTTCTGCATCGTAACACCCCTCTCACACCGCCGCGCGGCTCATGTAGAGGTCCTTGAGCTTCTGCTCCTGGGCCTCAAACTCCGGCGTCTGGAACACAGTGCCATGCCAATCCAGGAATTCCTGCCGGACCTGGTTGAAAAAGGCGCGAATATCCTTCTTATCACTGAGCGCGAAGTCCCGGGTCAGTACATCGTAGAGCACGTTGAACTCGTGGATCTGCCGCGCGGGGTCGCAGGCAGCATCAATGGGATCGAAGGAGTTCTGCTGCAGGTACACCGCGTCCAGCAGCTCGCCCTTTTGGTACACGATGTAGTCCTCGGCGGAGGTACCCTCCTCACCGATGACCTTCATCATTTGGTTGATCTCATTGCTGCGCTTCAGGATGGCCCGTGCCTGCTCCACCCGTTCCATATCCACCACGCCCTGATACTTGGACCAGGAGTCGATGGGGTGGATGGCCGGATATTTGCGGGCGTCGGAGCGCTCGCGGGACAGACCGTGGAACGCACCCACCACCTTTAGCGTGGCTTGGGTCACCGGCTCTTCAAAGTTGCCGCCGGCAGGGGAGACCGTGCCGCCGATGGTGACGGAGGCCACCTTGCCGTTTTTCAGCCGGACCTTGCCGGCCCGCTCGTAGAACGAAGCAATGACGGACTCCAGATAGGCGGGGAACGCCTCCTCGCCGGGGATCTCCTCCAACCGTCCGCTCATCTCGCGCATGGCCTGCGCCCAGCGGCTGGTGGAGTCCGCCAGCAGCAGCACGTCCAGCCCCATCTGCCGGTAATATTCTGCCATGGTCACGGCGGTGTAGACCGACGCCTCGCGGGCGGCCACCGGCATGGAGGACGTGTTGCAGATGATGATGGTGCGCTCCATCAGGGAGCGGCCCGTGCGGGGGTCAATCAGCTCCGGGAACTCCGTCAGTACCTCCACCACCTCGCCGGCGCGTTCGCCGCAGGCGGCCACGATAACGATGTCCACGTCGGCGTTTTTGGCCTCCATGTGCTGCAGAACCGTCTTGCCCGCGCCGAACGGGCCGGGCACGCAGAACGTGCCGCCCTTGGCCACCGGCAGGAACGTATCCACGCAGCGCAGCTGGGTCACCAGCGTCTCGTCGGGGCGCAGGCGCTCCTCATAGCAGCGGATGGGCTGCTTTACAGGCCAGGAGAACACCATGGTCAGCTCCTTCTCCTCGCCGTTTTCGTTTTCGATCACCGCCACGGTGTCCCGGACGTTATACACGCCCTTCTCCCGGACGGATTTCACCTTCCACTCGCCCTTCACACCGAAAGGCACCATGATCAGGTGGGTGAACAGCCCCTCCGGCACGCTGCCCACCGCGTCGCCTGCGGTGACCCGGTCACCGGGCTGCACCAGGGGGGTAAACTCCCAGTCCCTGTTGGGAATAGGATCGAGATACACGCCGCGCTCCAGGAAGAAGCCGCACTTCTTCGCCAGATCCGGCAGGGGGTTCTGCAGGCCGTCGAACACCTGGGTCAGCAGGCCCGGCCCCAGCTCCACGCTCATCAGCTCGCCGGACAGCTCCACCTTGTCGCCCACCTGGATGCCGTTGGTCATCTCATAGATCTGCATACTGGCCGTGTCGCCGTTGACGCGGATGACCTCGCCCTTGAGCCGGTCATCGCCCACCAGGACATAGCCCACTTCATTTTTGCGCACAGAGCCGGAAAAGCTGGCGGACACCAGGTTTCCGTTTACACCTGTCACATATCCTGTTACTTTGTCCATATTGTGTTTCTCCTGTTTCGTTATAGGCTGGAGACTTGCTGCTGGATGTGGGCGATCAGCCCGTCGAAGGACCGTTTGCCCGCCTCGTAGCGGAAGCCCTGCTGCCGCTCCAGGAGCCGGAGCTTCATGGCGTAGCCGTACAGGGCGTGCTCATCGAAATTGTGCAGCCCGATCATGTCGTCCAGCCGTTTGAATTCCAGATCCAGCAAAATGCGTTCGCCCTCCAGCGGGTTCTCCGCGTTCACCGCCGCCGTCACGGCCTGGGTAATGCCGGCGTCCCGGTCGGAGGGAACGGGACAGGGGCGGCCCAGCTTCACGCTGCGCTGATAGACCAGCTCCCGGGAAAGCGCCTGATAAAACGACGCCCATTCCGACAGCAGCGGCCCGTTGCTTGCCTGCACCGTCAGCTCCTCCAGGGTCTTGTAGACCCCGCTGCCCACCGCCGCTTTGCACATATCCAGAAATGTGCCGTAGTCCATAGGCGGCTCGCCCTGGGTCTTCAGCATGGGCAGACTGGAGATCAGATAGTAGTAGGATGCCATAGCCGCCTCCTTACAGGTGCATATCCCGGAAGAATGGCATCAGCATCTCTGCGATCTCCTGCTCAGAGCAGTCAAAGTAGCCCGAGCCGTCCTTGGCAGCCAGACGGAAGCCCGCGCCCACCTTTTTGGACGGGCGGATCTCCAGCCCGTTCTTCAGCTCCTGGGCCAGCTCCTGACGCAGTGCGTCCGTCACCTGGTCCACCTCCACCGTATAGGCAGACACGTCCTCGCCCTGTACGGCGGCCTGAATGAGCCGGACCAGCGCCTGTTGATCAAGCGCCTTGTTCACGTCAGCGGCCAGGATCTTCCCGAATTCCTTCTGAACTTCCTGCTGGAACGCCAGCACCGCGTCACGCTTGGCCTGTTCGGCACTGAGCTGCGCGCTGTTTTTGAACACCTCGATCTCTGCCTTGGCGTCCTCACGCAGCTTGTCCGCATCCTTTTTTGCCTCCGCGATCATGGCGTCCGCCTGCTTCTTGGCATCGGCCAGGATGGCGGCAGCCTCCTTGTTGGCGCTGTCGATCCCATCCTTCTTGATGGAAGAGACAAGGTCCTGAATTTGAAGTTCCATACGTGTTCACCCTCTCACTTATTATAGTTACACGTATTATAATATAACCAAAGGAATATGCAAAGTTTTTTTCGCACAAATCTCATGATTTTTTTCGATGATTGACCGGCTGTTTGCACATAATTCGCGCATTTTCGTTAATCTATATACAAACAAAGTACAATGCCTGGACCGGCTTTTCGCCCAAAGAAACAGAACGCTCTGTCACAAAAGGCCCGCTGCCACCGGCAGCGGGCCTTTCTCCCTATTTTGTGAACACTCTATGCCGCCGGCGGACTGTTCCGCACCGCGTCTACAAACAGCAGCGTCAGCCCGATATAAACGGCGCAGGCCAGCGCGATCAGCGCGCAGCCAACGATACACAGCGTCCGTGCCGCCCTGCTTTTCTGCAGGTATTTGCAGGCCAGCGCGATCCCGATCATCGACGCCGCCAGCAGCGCCGCGGCAAGCCCTAAGGTCATACCGACACCTCCTTTACACCGGACGGAACACGTCGATCATGTCCGTAAACCACTTCAGCTCCCCGGTGAACCGCCGACGCAGCTGCTCCGGCGCCTCCCGGCCCTTGCCGATGTCGAAAAAGCCGTGCCCGCTGTGGACGGCGATATACAGCTTGCCGTCCTTGTTGAGATTGATGCCAAACTTGCCGAAGGACGTGTCCGCCAGCTTCATGATCCGCTCCATCCGACTGGGATTCAGGATGCGAAGGGCCTCCTGCTCGTCGTCGCTACTCAGATTGAACTGCTTGTCGAAGGCCTCGTTGCCTGTCCTGATGGTCCGGGCATTGAGCAGCTTCTCCAGCTTGCCCCGCGGCCAGATGGTCAGCCATGTGGGGAACTCCCGACCCAGCTCACACAGCATCCACTGCCCGGCGTAGACCTCCTTCTCGTTCCGCTCCCACAGGCCCGTCTCCTCCCGCTGCACCTCGTCCACATCCGTCATACGGACGGTGCACAGCTCCGTGGTCAGCCCCTCATACGTTCCACGGACATATCCGCTGCCGCCGCAATACATGTGGTTGGGCACGGGAATGTTCGTGTCCTCCGCATCCAGAATGTGCGAAGCGGGGTCGAACTGCACGTTCTCAAAGGCGGCGTCCACAATATCCGGCGCGATGGCACTGAACGCCTGCTGGTTCGCATTGCCCCTGGATCTGCCCTGCACCATCTGCCCCAGGGCCAGGATCACACCACCTGCGATGACCACCACGTAGTTGCCGCCCAGGATCATACCCGCCACGGCGATCACCACACCCAACAGGGAGAGGATCTTGCCGCCAAGCCTGCCGCCTTTGCTCTTTCGCAGCGCCGAGGACAGCTGTTCATCCGCCATCTTCTTTTTCAGCTCTTCCATATACTCACTCCTTCTCCGCCTGTGCCGCAGACATGACCGGACTTTCCGCCAGCAGATCCAGCAGTCGTCCCATGCCCGTCAGCGAGGCCGTGAACCATTTCCGTATTCCGTCCACATCCCGCAGATCCAGCTCCTCCGGAACGCCCGCAAACACATACCGGGTGTTCAGGGCCAGTGTCAGATCGCCGTCACGGAGGATAAGACCGCCCAGCTTAGCACTGTTGGAAGATGCCTCCAGCTTCTGCACCAGCTCCCGCAGCTGTGGCGTTACCTGTTCATCCACGTCCTGTCCGTTCGCTGTGCGGGCGGTGAAATGCTTCCGGAACAGGGCAGGGTCGGTGATGTCGTCCTTCTTCCGCTCCTGGAACATTTCCCGGATGACCATATCCAGCGCCGGGTCGCCTATATCCCTGCAGCGCACCACGATACCCCGGAACAGCGTCTCGGTCCTCGTCATCCAGTTGTCGTTGTCCGGGCCGGACTTCTCCTCCACCGTGCGGCGCAGCTCCACGTTGGCGGCGGAAAACCGCAGTCCGTTATGTATGCCCTCGTGGAAGTCCTCCACGCTGCACTCCGTCCATGGGACGGCCAGCAGCTCGGCACTTTCCAAAAACGCCCAGTCAATGGGCAGCTCCGCTGTTTTCGGCTCAGGGCCGAAGGCCCGTGTCAGCTCCGTGCGGAAATACCCGCCCAGCTGCTCCTGCATCAGCGCTTTTTTCTTCTTTTGGGCGGGCTTTGCCACCAGCAGGAACAGCGCCACACCGGGAAAGACCATCGCGCAGATCAGGAGGGGGTCGCGCCGTATGAACATCGTGATGCAGCCGGCGGCCACCAGCAGAACGCCCAGCAGGATACCGATACTCTCCGTGGCCTGATAGCGCCCCAGCTGCTTGGAGAGCTGTTCGTCCGTCATTCTGTCCGCTTGCTTTGCCATAGCATATTCTCCTTATCCGTTGCTGCCCCAGTTCTCGGCCAGCCAGTTCTTGCCCCACACCGCCGCGGGATCGTATTGCTCCTCGGGCCACGCGGGGGCAAAGGGCCTGCCGTATTCGTCATACGCCATCCCATCCGCGTCCAGCGCATAGCCCTCCGGCAGGGCAAAGTAGTTCACACCGTCGTAGTACCACAGCCGCCCGTCCGACTCCTCAAAGCACGCGCTTTCCGGGTCGGCGTACAGCGCCATGTCGCCGCTGCGGTAGAACACGCCGGTGCTCTCGGTGTCCTCCGCCCGGGGCGCGTTGCCGTCGAAAAACAGCACAAAGGCGTTGCCGTCGGCGCTGAGGCAGGGGTAGAGGATCTCCGGGCCGGTCACATACGGCCCGCGCCCGTCGATGCTTTCATACAGCGGCCCACTGCTCATCGTGCCGTCGGTAAAGCACTCGATGACCCGCATCCGCCCCGTATCAAAGGCGAAGGTCTCACCCAGGGCGTTCTGCCACACGCCGTCCAGCAGGCTGATGTCATAGGCCGCCGCCTCGCCCTGGGCGGGCTCACAGTGCAGGCCGTTGATCTCGCCGTACTGGCGGCCCTCACCGTCGCCGATGTGGCGCACGGTGAAGCCGCCGCCCTCCCGAACCAGGTAATAGTAGTACTCCGCGCCGATCTCGCAGTATTTGAGGCCCAGGCCGTGCGCATCCCGGAACAGGCTGCCCGTTCCGACGCGGTTGTACCAGGTGCGGTAGGTGTAGCTGCTGGTGGAGATGTCCACCAGCAGCTGGCTGCCATCGTCTCCCTGCCAGGCGGTGACATCGTCACTGAAGTCCTCGTCAGCCATCACGTCCCACGCGTTGGCCGGGTCGTCGGAGCGGTCATAGCCGCCGCTGCCGCCGCAGGCGGTCAGCCCCAGCGCCAGCAGCAGCGTCAGCAGAAAGCACAGGTGATGCTTCTTCATGGCGTGCCTTTCTTTCTGCCGCTTAGTCCAGCCGCTCGTAAAATTCATACGCACCGGAAACGCCCCAGTAGAAGCCGTCCGCTCCGGCTGTCACCAGGTTATAGGACACGCTGTCATAGACCTCCGACACGGCGGTATAGTGGCCCTGCGCCTCGTCCAGCACCTCAATCATGCCGCTGTCCATGGCGGTGCGGGTGTCGCCCTGCTGGTCATACAGCACCCAGTCGCCGTCCGTACCGATGATGATGACGCTGACCTCCGTCTCGTCACCGTCCAGATACCACGTGCCCTCAAAGCCCTCGTGGGATACGCTCTCCCCGCCGAGGTCCTCCACCAGGGACTCCTCCGGCTGGAACACATACGCCTCGGCGTCCGCGTCCCAGAACCACACCATCAGCACCGTTTGACCGTCCAGCTCGAACAGCATCGCCACGTCGCTGTTGCCGTCGCCGTTCCGGTCGGCGAAGTCGATGCTCTGAAACTCCTCCCACGGGTCGCCCTGCAGCGTCATGGGGTAGTCCACGTAGTCGTATACGGCATACGTCTCATCGTCATAGCAGAAAACAGCATCGTCATCGTTGACGCACACCAGCACATATACGTCACCGCCATCCCGGGTGATCGTGCCCTCGGCCCGCACCACGCCGGTAACGCGCCAGTCGTCGCCCACCACATCGTTGGGGTCTTCATTCTGATCACCGCCGCAGGCGGCCAGGCTCAGGCACAGCGCCAGCGCCGCCATCAGCGCAAATAGCTTTTTCATCATCATGTTCTCCTTCCGGCGGTCATGCCGCCTTCTCGTAATAGTCGTATTCACCGCCCCAGTACATCACGCTGTTGTCAATGACGTTGAAGTCGTAGACCACATCGTCAAACTGGTCGGAAACGGCGAAGTACCGATCCAAATTCTCCTCGTCCGTCTCCAGCGTGCCGTAGTCCACCTCGGTCATGTCGCCGTCGCCGCCTGCCCGCTCATACAGCGTCCAGTTGCCGAACTGGTCGATCTCGATGCAGCTGGCCGCACCGGCCTCGCCGTCCAGATACCAGACGCCCTCCAGCGCCTCATAGCCGGTGTCGCCGATGATCTCGCCCGGCGCGTCGCCGAGCATCTTGGAAAACGTGCCGAGATACGCCACGTGCAGCGCGCCGACCTCATCGGACCAGCAGCGGTACGCCACGCCGTCATGCTCATTGTAGAAATAGTCATAGTCGTACTCCGGTACGGACTGGATGAACCCGCTGGCCGTCAGCGCCTCGCCGGCGTCGTACAGCGCGAAGCGCACCTCGTCTCCGCCCTCACTGGTGGCCACCAGCATCGTGCTGCCGTCCTCACCGGCCCACGCGCCGCCGTAGACGTACAGGTCGGCCATCAGTGCCGAGTCCTTGACCAGATCCTCAAGGGTATCGGGGGTATCGGGTGCGTCGTTATTGCCGTCGTCGCTGTCACCGGCATCACCACCGCAGGCGGTCAGCATAAGGCACAGCACCAGCGCCAGTAAAAGGGATACATACTTCTTCATGCTTTTCATCGTTTTTTCTCCTTCTCTTGATCACTGAGATCAATGCTCCTGTTCTGCCATGGCCAATATCTCATTGTGGCTCATCTCCACATTTCCGAAGCGGACGAAGATGCCGTTTGTCACAGCGCTGTTCCACACCTGCGGATCGGAGAGGGAACAGAAACGCATTTTGTCCAGATACGGCTTCATATCCAAAAGCAGGCGGCTGCCGGACACAAAATCGACCTGCAGGATGTAGTCGGCCAGCGGCGTGACAGCTGTGAGATACCTTCGGTTCAAAGGCGCGTCCTCCTTTCTGCGTGTAATACGTGCAAAGAAAAAGATCCACCGTACACACATTGTACGGCGGATCGAAAGGAATAACTATTCCCCAATGGTTAGGTTTTTGTCTCCAGCAGCTCCGAAAGCTGCCTGCGCTTGGTCCGGGTGTCCCCCTCGATGTGGAGCTTGGAATAGATCTGCTTGACGTACTGCTTCACGCTGCCCTCCGTGAGAAACAGCTTTTCCGCGATCTCACGGTTGCTGAGCCGCTGTGTCATCAACTCCACGATCTCATGCTCCCGCTCTGTCAGCGCGGCGAGAGCCTCGGGCCGGTCCGCCTGGCGAAGCCGTGCCTCCGCCGCCTCGCCCAGTGCGATGATCTGCGGAGCAGGGGCGGTGCTGTCCCGATGCAGCAGGGGAGAGAGACAGCGGTAGTTCTCCGCGAAGGGGAGAAGAAAGCCGTCCGGTGCGGCGTCGGCAAGGGCCTGCGCCAGCAGCGCCCGGGCCTCGTCGTGCTTGCCCAGCATTTCATAGGCCGCCGCCGTCTGGATGCGGATGTGCAGCGCCACCAGGGCGTAATGCATCGCCTGGCACATGGCCAGCAGCCCCTCGCTGCGTCCGATGACCTTGGCGTATGCCCCCTGAGCCAGATAGACCTGGTTTTCGATCATCTCCATCATGGGCTTTCCCGGCGCGAGATAGTTGATGGACGACAGCTGATGCTCCCGGAACACGGCGGGGATCTTCTCCGGCTGCCCCAGCAGGGCGTGGTAGTAGGCGCAGGCTGCGTCCAGTATATGCAGCCAGTCCGTGTTGTGGTGCTGCATCAGCAGGCCGCGCCGCTGCTGGAACGTGTATCGGGGCGCAGCGCCGGTATACGGCGTCAGCCGCCATGCCAAAAAATCGCAGCACAGAGCCATGTTCATCTGCCCATTGCCCTGGATTTGAGCGTAGGCCCGCTCCAGCGCGATGTGGGCATCGTCAAAGCGCCCCTGCAGGAACGATGCCTCCGCCGTCATGATCTTCTCCGCGCCCTGCCCGTGGCCGTTGGTGATCCGGTAGTAATGGGGCATACACTCATCCATCTCAGCCAGCTCCTTGTCCAGCTGCCCCGGCAGCCGGTGGAACATCATCAGCACCGACGGCGAGCCGAACGTCCAGCCTCCCTCGTTGCGGATGGTGATGGCCGGGCGTGACATCTGCGCGCTGGCGCTGCGGTGCAGGCGGCTCATGGCGCTGATGTCATTGTAGCAGAGAAAGCTCATGATCAGGTCGCACTCGCCCAGCAGGTCGCCCCGCTCCGCCGCCGGCATGGCGGGCCGCTCCTCGATGGAGGCCAGCAGCAGCGCCTTCAGCTCCATCATTTTCGGTATCTGCCGCCAGGTGAACATACGGCGCATCAGCACCAGCAGCGCCAGAGGATGGGCCTTCAGCACGGAGACGGGACATTCGTCCAGCGCGGCCAGCACATCGACGGGCTTCAGCGCGGCCAGCAGGATGCCCGCGTCGCTCTGGATCACCCGCAGCAGCGCGTCAAAATTGCCGCTTCTGCGATAGGCGGACAGTGCGTGGAGATACTGCCCGCTGCGCTCGTACCATGCGCCGTATCGGTCAAGGTAAAAACGCTGATTTCCCGCCGGAAGCTGGTCGAAGGCCCGCTCGGCGCAGTCCTTCATCATGTGGTGGAAGCGGAAAACGGCACTGTCCGGCAGCCGCCTTACAAAGGCGTTCTGCTCTGAAAGCGCTGTCAGCAGGGAGGCGGTCTCTTCATTTCCGGTGACGTACCGTGCCATCTCCGCCGTGAATTCGTCCGCCAGTCCCATGACCGCCAGAAATTCCTGCTGCATCTCCGGCAGGGGATCGATCATAGCGGCGGAGAACATGGCGTAGATGTCTGAGGTACGGTCCGGCAGCACGCCCTGCTCGGACAGGGCACGCAGGTTCAGATACACGGCGGAGAACCAGCCCTCGCTGGAGTAGAGCAGCGCGTCGATCTGCTCCTCCGTCAGCGGCGTGCCGCAGCGGCGGGCGTAGACAGACAGCTCCGTGTGGTTCAGCCGCAGCTGCTCCGTCCCGATCCGGTAGACCCGGCTGCCCAGCCGCACGATCTCCGCCGCGGGAAGAAACCGGTCGCGGCTGGCCACGATCAGATGCACGTTCTCCGGCAGCCGATTGGTCAGAGTGCAGATGAAGCGGGCGGCGCGCTCGTCCGTCAGCAGGTGAAAGTCGTCGATGAAGATGTAGCAGGGGAGACCGCCGCCAAGTCCGTGGCAAAGCTCGTCCGCCAGCAAGCCGCCGTCAGCGGCGTCGGCAGGGCAGGGGTAATCCCGCAGCAGGTCAAGCCCCGCCCGGGCAAAGGCGTCCTGCGTGCTTTTCCAAAAGATGGCCGGATTGTCGGAATAGACGCTGATCCGGATGATCCGCACCGCCTCAGCGCCCTCCCGCTGGCTGAGAAACCAGTTCACCGCGGTGGTCTTGCCGTAGCCCATCGGCGCGACCACGGTGGTCAGCGCGCAGCGTGAAATGGGACGCAGGCACTCCTGCATCCGCTCCGATATGTAGATGTTGTTCAGGTCCTTTTTCTGTTTCGGCATGGCGTACCTCCGGACAGGACGATGCTCTGTATATTTTCCATTATAGTAGGAACGCGCGGCGGATGGCAAGTGGCGCGGCAGGGCAAAGCCCCTGCAGGTGACAGAAATGTAAGAATACCGGCGGAAAATGTAAGTCGAAGCGATGGCGCGGATATACCGCCTGTGCTATAAATACGAGCAGGAGCGCAGGGAGGCGGGCGAAAATGTGAAAAGGACGTAAAATTCTCTTTCGCGCATTGACCGCCGGAAAAAGTTCCTTTATAATAAAGGGTCAATAGGAGACATTTTTCGCAAAGGAGCAGCTGCCTATGAATGAGATCTATGTGACCGGTCACCGCAACCCGGATACCGACTCCATTGTGGCCGCCATGGCCTACGCCGCGCTGAAGAATGCGCTGGGAGAGAAGGAGTACGTGGCGGTCCACCTGGGAACGATCAGCGACGAGACAAACCGGATGCTGGAGCGTTTCCGCTTTGACCCGCCCCGATTTATCCAGAATGTCCGCACCCAGGTCAGAGACCTGGAGTTCGACCGTCCCCCCTGCCTGGACGCCTCCGTCACCATGGACCGGGCGTGGAAGCTGATGCGCGAGCAGCAGATCTCCGCCATTCCTGTGGTCAACGAGGACGGCACGCTCCACGGTATGCTCTCCGCCGGCGACATCGCCACGTTCAGCCTGAACACCGTGGGCGATCCCCGGGTAGACGCCATTCCGCTGTTCAACCTGCTGAGCGTCATCGAGGGCCGCGTCATGGGCGACGGCGGCGACCTGGTGGATGCCGTCAGCGGCACAGTGTCCATCGCCCTGCCCCAGAACTGCGAGAACCTGCTGTTCGACAGCGGCGACAGCATCGTCCTGTGCGGCAGCCAGCCGGATATGATCCGTCGGGCGCTGGATAAGCAGGTCTCCTGCCTCATTCTGTGCCAGACGGATGTCGATCCGGCCTGGCTGGAGAACGCGGGCAAGACCTGCATCATCTCCACGCCGCTGGATGCCAGCCGCGTCCACCGGCTCATCTATCAGGCCACGCCCATCGACCGTCCCTGCGCCACCGAGGGCTTGATCTCCTTCCATTTGGACGATTACATCGACGATGTCCGCGAGGTGGTGCTGAAGAGCCGCTACCGCTGCTACCCCGTCCTGGATGACCAGGAGAAGGTGGTGGGCACCCTGTCCCGGTATCACCTGCTGAAGCCGCGGCGCAAGCAGGTGGTGCTGGTTGACCACAACGAGCTGTCCCAGACCGTCCCCGGCATCGACCAGGCGGAGATCCTGGGCATCATCGACCACCACCGTCTGGCGGACATCCAGACCCGGCAGCCTATCTCCGTCCGCAACGAGCCTGTGGGCAGCACCAACACCATCATCACCTCCATGTATCAGGAGCACGGCGTCACGCCGTCGCCCCACATGGCGGGCCTGATGGCAGCGGCCATCCTGTCCGACACGGTCATGTTCAAGTCTCCCACCTGCACCAAGCGTGACGTGGCCATGGCGGAGCGGCTGGCCCGCATTGCCCATGTGTCCCTTGCCGACCTGGGCCGCGAGCTGTTCAGCGGCAGCAACGACGGCAAGCCAGCCGAGGAGCTGCTGCGCAGCGACTTCAAGGAGTTCCACATCGCCGAGCAGGTGCTGGGCGTGGGACAGATCACCTGCATCGACTCCCAAAAGCTGATGGAGCGCAAGGACGAGCTCCTGGCGGCCATGCGTAAGGCACAGAAGGCCAACAGCTACGATATGGTCATCCTCATGCTCACCGACGTGCTGCAGGAGGGCACGCAGCTGCTCTACGTCGGCAGCGACGACACCATCCGCAACGCCTTCGCCGTCGAGCCGAAGGACCACACGGTGTTCCTGCCCGGCGTCATGTCCCGCAAGAAGCAGGTCATTCCCATGCTCACCACCCTGTGGGGTTGATACACGCAAACACAAACATATTCAGATCGAAAAGGAGTTTACTATGGAAAAGAAGCTGTATAAGTCCGAGACAAATAAGATGCTGGCCGGTGTCTGCGGCGGCATCGCGGAGTATTTCAACATCGACCCCACGCTGGTCCGTTTGGGCTGGGTGGTGTTCTGCGCCCTGGGCGGCAGCGGCCTGCTGGCCTACATCATCATGGCCATCATCATGCCCAGCCGTCCCATCGAGGGATGATCGTCCTGCCGGAAGGGAGGCCGCGCCCATGTATGAGCTGATACAGGTCAGCGAGAGCTGCTATTACATTGAAAGCCCCGCTAAGATCGGCCTTGTCCGCCTGAACGAAACAGATGTCTGCCTTATCGACAGCGGCAGTGACAAGGACGCGGGCCGGAAGGTGCGCCAGCATCTGGATAAGAACGGCTGGCATCTCACCGCCATCTACAACACCCACTCCAACGCCGACCACGTGGGCGGCAACCAGTATCTGCAAAAGCAGACGGGCTGCGCCGTCTACGCCCCCGGTATCGAGTGTGACATCACCCGCCACCCGCTGCTGGAGCCGTCCTTTCTCTACGGGGGCTTCCCGCCGGCGGAGCTGCGCCACAAATTCCTGATGGCCCAGCCCAGCGATGCCCGGGAATTGACGGCAGACGCGCTGCCGGAAGGGTTCGAGATCCTGCCCCTGCCGGGTCATTTCTTCGATATGGTGGGCTTCCGCACGGCGGAGGACGTGGTCTATCTGGCCGACTGCCTGTCCAGCCGCGAGACGCTGGACAAGTATCAGATCCCCTTCATCTACGACGTGGCCGCCTATCTGACCACCTTGGAGACGGTCAGGACCATGCAGGCCCGGATGTTCGTCCCGGCCCATGCCGCCGCCGCGGAGGACGTGTCCGACCTGGCCCAGTACAACATCGACAAGGTGCACCAGGTGGCCGACCGTATTCTGACGCTCTGCGCCCAGCCCCTGTGCTTCGAGGTGCTGCTGCAGAAGCTGTTCACCGCCTACGGCCTTGACATGACCTTCCAACAGTACGCCCTGGTGGGCAGCACCGTCCGCTCGTTCCTCTCCTGGCTGAAGGGGGAGGGTCGCCTTACGGCGGAGTTCGCGGACAATATGCTGCTCTGGCGCGCCGTCTGATCCACCGCGATATACGAACAACGAGGACAGAGGGGCATCGTCATGCACCCGGACAATGAGTAAAGAGCAAAAGCAGAGGGCGCAAGCCCTCTGCTTTTTGCTCTTTACAGCGGTCCGGTCAGAACGAAAACGGCTTTTTCAAATTATTTCCACCTTTTTCTATTTCTGCTTTAAAATCTTTCTATCAAATTATAAGGTTTTTCTGGCTTTTTTCAAATGTAATTGCCATTTTTAACAGCTATTTTTCCTGCTCCTCCGGGCTGCCGTGGGCCTCCTCATGGGCGTACAGCGACGGGAACATGGCTCGCAGCAGGTTGTATGTGCGGTTGTGGCTGAGCAGCCAATCGCTGTTGTCAGCGTGCAGCTTCTCCTTATCGGCGTAGGTCTCCAGAGCGTGGCACGTGTCCACATACGCCTTTTGCAGCTGCCGCATTCTTGCACTCATATGTTGCAATAAACTCATGATTTTGGCCGGTTTTTCCCGGAAATAGGCACTGAAATTGTCATAAGTGATCTCGCTGACGATGGTGGGCTCAAGGGCCACGGCGGTGGTGTTGCGCGGCCGTGACTCCAAAAAGCTGATCACATTGAAGAAATCACCCTCACGGAGGGTGACCACCGGCACTTCCTCCGGCGTTCCGTAATCGAAATAGACGCCTACGCTGCCGTAGAGAATATTATACATGCTCATGACCATTTCCTTGGGACGGCAGATGATCTCGCCTTTTTTAAAGCGTTTTTCCGTGTGTGGCATATAAAACCTCCTGTTCTTGCAACATTTTTAGATAAAAACAGCATTATGTATTTTTCAGTATTGTACCACAGTATTACCGGCTTTGTCGATACTTTTCCTTGCCAAATGGTCGGGAAAGTGGCATACTGATGCAGATAAGGAGTGGATACTATGGATTATTTTGCGCCGAAGCTGTCGCCGCAGGAGCTGCAGGCCATCAGCGCCATTGGACTGGCCCACATGGGCGACGCCGTATATGAGCTGCTGGTCCGCACCTGGCTGTGCGTTCACGGCAAGGCCACCGGCAAAGAGCTGCACCGCGCCACAGTGGCACTGGTCTGCGCCCCGGAGCAGGCCCGCTGCGCCGTGAAGCTGCTGCCCCTACTGACGGAGGAGGAGACGGCGGTCTACAAGCGTGGCCGCAACGCCAACGTACACACCATCCCCCGCAGCGCCAGCCACGCGGAGTACCACGCCGCCACAGCGCTGGAATGTCTGCTGGGCTGGCTGTACCTCCGGGGCGACAAGGCCCGGATCGAGGAGCTGTTCAGCGCGATGATGGAGGAGAATGGATATGCCTCTTGATGCGATCTGTTTACAGGGCGTTGTAGCGGAGCTGACGCCTCAGGTAGTTGGAAGCCGCATCGAGAAGATCCAACAGCCCGCCCGGGATCAGGTAGTGCTGTCGCTCCGCGGCGGCAAACGGCTGCTGCTGTGCGCCGGCGGCGGGCAGCCCCGGCTGCACCTGACGGAGACGCTGCGGGACAACCCGGCTCAGCCGCCGATGTTCTGCATGCTGCTGCGCAAGTATTTGGGCAGCGGCATCATCCAGTCGCTGGAGCAGACGCCGCTGGAGCGGGTGGTGACGCTGACGGTCTCCGCGGCGGACGAATTGGGTGAGCGCAGCACCTTCCGCCTGATCCTGGAGACGGTGAGCCGCCGGGCCAACCTGGTGCTGGCCGACAAGGACGGCCGGATCATTGACTGTCTGCGGCGCATCGACTTCGAGATGAACCCGGATCGTCAGATACTGCCGGGCCTGTTTTACCGCCTGCCTGCGCCGCCGGATAAGCTGTCCCCTTTCGCGGTGGAGCAGGATGCGTTCCAGCGCATGGCCCTGTCTGCCGGGGACACGCCGGCGGACACATGGCTGGTGAATACCTTCAACGCCCTGCCGCCCTTGACAGCCCGGGAGCTGGTGTTCCGGGCCTGCGGCAGCGTGGATGCCCCTGTTTCGCAGACCACCGGCCTGTGGGACAGCTTTTCTGCGTGGACGGAGTCTATAAAGGATAAAAGATTTACACCCGTTATGCTGAAACGGAACGGCGTCCCGTCTGACTACACCTACGAGTCCATCTGCCAGTACGGCGCAGCCATGGAAACCGAGGTCTACGACAGCTTTTCTCACCTGCTGGACGACTTCTTTGAGAAGAGGGAGCAGGCGGAGCGGGCCAAGCAGAGGGGGCAGGACCTGTTGAAGACCGCCTCCACGTCAGCCTCCCGCATCCGCCGCAAGCTGGCGGCCCAGGAGAAGGAGCTGCTGGACTGCCGCGATCGGGACAAGTGGCGTGTGTACGGCGAACTGATCACCGCCAACCTCTACCGCATGGAGCGCGGTATGAGCCGCCTGACGACCCAGAACTACTATGATCCCGACTGCGCCGATGTGGACATCCCGCTGGATGTGCGGCTGTCACCTCAGGAAAACGCCGCCAAGTATTTCAAGAAATATACCAAGGCCAAAACGGCGGAGAAATACTTGACGGAGCAGATGGAAAAGGGCCGCGCCGAGCTGATATATCTGGAGAGCGTCCAGCAGGAGCTGGCGCTGGCAGAGAGCGAGCAGGACTTCAACGACATCCGGGCCGAGCTGGCCGACGGAGGCTATCTCCGCCGGGGCGGAAACGGGAAGAAGGCCGCCTTCCAGCGGCCCAGCAAGCCCCGGGAGTTCCGTTCCTCCACCGGACTGCGTATTCTGGTGGGCCGCAACAACCGGCAGAACGACCGCCTTACCGCCAAGGACGCGGAAAAGTGGGATCTGTGGCTGCACACCCAGAAGATCCACGGCAGCCACGTCATCCTCTGCACCGGAGGTATTGAGCCGGATGAGCAGAGCCTGCTGGAGGCCGCGTCTCTGGCGGCCTACTTCTCCCAGGCCCAGGACAGCACCAAGGTCCCGGTGGATTACACCCCGGTGAAGTTCGTGAAAAAGCCCGCCGGTGCAAGGCCCGGCATGGTGGTCTACACCACATACAACACCCTGCTGGCCGACCCGGATGCCGCACTGGTGAGGAAGCTGGCGGTGAAGTGAGCGAGTAAACAAAGGAAAGCCGCCCATCGGGCGGCTTTCCTTTGTATGCGGTGTGCCGTTACGCCTCGGCGGGATCTTCCCGGAACAGCATGGTGATGCACCACAGCCCGGCCAGACCCACCAGCGCGTAGATCACGCGGCTGATCGCGCCGGTCTGACCGCCGAACAGGAATGCCACGCAGTCAAAGCGGAACAGACCCACGATGCCCCAGTTCAGCGCACCGATAATGCCCAGTATCAGGGCAATACGGTCTACGATCTTCATACGTTCATAACCTCCTTGCGGAAAACTGCTTTCTGTCATAGCTTGTGCCGGAGCGCCTGTGATATGCACAAAAATTTTTCTGATTGCCTGAACAATTTTGGAAAACGCATTGCAAACAGCGGCGGTTTTTGGTATGATGGCCGTAGTTGAACTCGTATGTACCCCTGAAGGACAGAAATATAAGGAGGAGACCATGAACAAGAAGTTTGAGAAGCTGGGCTTTTATCCCGCCGACATCCTGCTGCCCAAGGGCCAGGATATGACCAAGTGGGCCGTGGTGGCCTGCGACCAGTTCACCTCTGAGCCGGAGTACTGGCAGGCGGTGGAGCAGCAGGTGGGCGACGCCCCCTCCACGCTGCGCCTGATCCTGCCGGAAGCCAATCTGAAAGCCCCCAACGTGGACGAGCTGATCGGAGACATCAATACTGCCATGAGCAAGTACCTGGCCGACGGCGTGTTTGAAACGCTGACCGACAGCCTGATCTATATCGAGCGCCAGCAGTCCGACGGCAAGATCCGCCACGGCCTTATCGGCATGGTGGACCTGGACGCTTATGACTTCACTCCCGGCTCAGGTGCGCTGATCCGCGCCACCGAGGGCACGGTGCTGGATCGCATCCCGCCCCGGGCAAAGGTGCGCCGCAACGCCCCCATCGAGCTGCCCCACGTTATGCTGCTCATCGACGACCCCGAAAAGACCGTCATCGAGCCGCTGACCGCCGCTGCCGGCAGTATGGAGAAGGTCTATGACTTCGACCTGATGCAGAACGGCGGCCACATCCGCGGCTTCAAGCTGTCCGACAAGCAGATCGACGCCGTGGCCAACGCCCTGGAGGGCCTGACCACCGACGAGGCCATGCAGAAGAAGTACAACGTCTCCGGCGTTGCGCCCCTGCTGTTCGCCGTGGGCGACGGCAACCACTCCCTGGCCACCGCCAAGGCCTGCTATGAGGAGCAGAAGAAGGGCAAGACCCCCGAGGAGTATCTGGCGCTGCCCGCCCGCTACGCCTTGGTGGAGGTGGTGAACAACCACGATGATGCGCTGCAGTTCGAGCCTATCCACCGCGTGATGTTCGGCGTGGATCACCAGAAGTTCATGGACGCCTTCCGCGCCGCCTATCCCAACGCCTACGAAGGCAAGGGCGAGGGCCACACCATTGAGTTCGTTTGGAACGGCGAGAGCCACTTCATTACCGTTCCCGATCCCAAGGTCCAGCTGGCGGTGGGTACGCTGCAGGGCGTCATCGACCAGTATCTGAAGGACAACGGCGGCGAGGTGGACTACATCCACGGCGACGAAGTCACCCGCGAGCTGGGCGGCAAGCCCGGCAACATGGGCTTCCTGCTGCCCGCCATGGGCAAGGAGCAGCTGTTCAAGACCGTCATGGCAGACGGCGTGCTGCCCCGCAAGACCTTCTCCATGGGCCACGCCCAGGACAAGCGCTATTACATCGAGGCCCGCAGGATCGTCAAGTAAACCACTGGCGTTTCTGCAAGACCTGTGCTACAATAAGGTCGCGGCAAAGCCGCGACCTTATTCTTTTTTGAGAGGACACCGCCATGAAATGTGTGGAAAAGGCTTATGCCAAGGTCAATTTAACGCTGGCGGTGGGGGAGAAGCGCCTGGACGGCTATCATGAGGTCGTATCCGTCATGCAGCGGGTCAGCCTGTGCGATACGCTGACGGCAGAGCAGACCCGGGAGGGCATCACCCTGACGTGCAACGATCCCGCGCTTCCATCGGGGGAGGAAAACCTGGCCCATCGCGCCGCGTCGCTGTTTTTCCGGGAGACGGGGATCGCCGGCGGCGCGGCCCTGACGCTGGAAAAGCGTATCCCTTCCCAGGCGGGCCTGGGCGGCGGCAGCAGCGATGCCGCCTCGGCGCTGCTGGCCCTGCGGAAGCTGTACGCTCCCGCTCTGCCCGATACCGAACTGGAGGCCATGGCCGCCGCCCTGGGCAGCGACGTGCCCTTCTTCATCCGCGGCGGCACACAGCTGGCCACCGGCAGGGGAGAGGTGCTGTCGCCTCTGCCGCCCCTGACCGACGGCTGGTTCGTCATCGTCAAGCCCGCGGAGAGCTTCTCCACACCGGCCATGTACCGCCGCCTGGACGAGTTGCCCCCGGCCTGCACACCGCCTCTCCCGCCGCTGCAAGACGGCCTGCCCGCATTGGCCTCCGGCCTGTTCAACCGCTTTGAGGCCGCCATTCCCGCCGGCAGCGCCGTGTGGGACATCAAGGCCCGGCTCGCCGCCTACGGCGCGCTGGCGTCGCTGCTCAGCGGCAGCGGCAGCGCCGTGTTCGGGCTGTTTGATACAGAGACAGCCGCCCGCGCCGCCGTCGAAGCCCTCCGCCCTGCCTGGCCGGAAATATTTTTGGCCCGGCCTGTATAAAAACCGAAAACACCGTCCACAATGCAGCTAATTCTGCAAGGACGGTGTTTTTATGCGTACATACATGTGGAAAAAGCTGGAGATCGCGCTCCTTCTGGCCCTGGCCGCCACCCTGCTCTGGGGAGCGGCTTCCCTCCACCGGCAGGAGACCCTGAGCCGCAAGATGATCCGCCTCCACGTCATCGCCAACTCCGACAGCGACGCGGACCAGGCGCTGAAGCTCCAGGTACGGGACGCCGTGCTGGCCCGTGCCACGGAGCTTCTCACCCAGTCCGCCGACATGACCGACGCCTGGTCGCGTCTGGAGGACGCGCTGCCCGCACTGGAGCAGACCGCCTCAGCGGCCTGCGGCGGCGCATATCCCGTCCGCGCCGAGCTGGCGGAGACGGAGTTCCCGCTGAAGGAGTACGACGGCTTCGCCCTGCCTGCGGGCCGTTACCCGGCGCTGCGGGTGATCATCGGCGCAGGCGCAGGCCGTAATTGGTGGTGCGTGGTCTATCCGCCCCTCTGCACAACTGCCTGCACTGACATGGAGCGGGTGGCCATCGACGCCGGCCTGGACGGCAAAGACGTAAAGCTCATCAGGGAAGAGGAGGGCTATATCCTCCGCTTCCGCGCCGTTGAGCTGTGGCAGCGCCTCCGTCAGTGCCTGGGAAAATAAAAGCCACGTTCCCGCGAAAAAACTGTTGACAAACCTCGGAAAACCTGTATAATAGTTTTTGTTCGTCAGGACACAGCGGGATTGTGTAAAGGTAGCACAGCGGACTCTGACTCCGTATGTGAGGGTTCGAATCCTTCTCCCGCTGCCAAATGAAACCACCGAAAGTGTATTGCTTTCGGTGGTTTTTCTTGCTTTTGCTGGATTTTTGATGCAGAAAAATTAAATATAATTTTCTGAGAAGCCGTTTTACCCCTAAGTTTACCCCAATCACGCTCGGAGCTTCATCTTGTTAAAGCACAAATGGTATAAAAACTCCGCCGATCTACATCGACCGACGGAGTTCTTTTTATGCACGCTCCAGCTTCTCAAAATACCCTTGCATTCGGGCTGCGCTATCTTCTTTCATACGCTCCGAAACATGGCCGTACACATCCAGCGTAAATGCCGCTGTGGCATGGCCCAGGTTTTCCTGCACAGTTTTCACATCATCGCCATTCTGGAGGGAGAGGACGGCGAAGGTATGCCGAAGATCGTGAACGCGGGCATTCGGCGCACCCGCTTCCCTTGCAATCTTTTTGTGATGGTCATAGAGCCTCTGCGGGTGGAGGTGGTCGCCCAATGCATTGGTGAACACCAGCCGGCAGGCCGCATACTGCTTGGCTGCGTCCTGCCAGTCCTGCCACGCGCCTCCGGCCAGCAATCGACGCGCCGCCTGCTTTTTTCTGACGGCGCGAAGGATGCCCATCACAAACGGAGCCGGATGCAAGATGCGCGTCCTGTCATTCTTCAACGAGGCGAATTGAAAACCTCCCGCCTCCGCCGGACGCTTCTGAAGCTGCTTGCAGATCTTGAGCGTTCCCCTTTCAAAGTCCACACAATCCCATGTCAAGCCCAAAGCCTCCGCCTCGCGCAGGCCGGTGAACAGGATCACCTTCAGCATATCTCCGTAATCCGTATCACCGTCTGTGGCGGCAAGATACGCCTTCACCTGTGCATCCGTGAGCGGGACGATCTCCGTCTTTTCTACGCGGGGCAAGTCTACCATGTCACAGGGATTGCGTGCGATATAGCCCAGCTTCACCGCCTGAGAGAGTGCCTTTGTAAGTACCCCGTGGATATTCCGCACAGTTTTTGCATTGAGCGGAGCTGTTTCTGTGACCGCAATACCATCCTTTTTAATAATCCTCCCCGCTTCGTCTCGTTTGGGGACAGTGCGACCACAAGCCAGCAGGTCATTATAAAAGCCCTGGACAAGATGGGGCGTGAGCTTACTCAGCTTCACAGCACCGAGGGCGGGTTTGATGTGCGTCGCGATCTGAGCCCTGTAGGTCTTGACCGTGCCATACTTCTGCGACAGAAGATAGTCGCGCTGCCAAATGTCCAACCATTGCGCGAGTGTCAGGCGCGTTGGCTCTATGTAAAGCCCATCATCAACGCTCTTCTGTGCATCGCGCATGGCCACGAGCACTTCTTTCTGTGTATTGCCGTAAATGCTCCGGCGGATGGGCTTGCCTGTGCCCGGGTCAGTGCCCACGGTGATCCGTGCTTCCCATCGACCATCCGACCGCTGCCGGATGCTGCCCGCGCCACTTGCATTACGTTTCCTCGGCATGCTGCTCTACCTCCCGGATTTCAATGAGTTCTTCGGCCACTCGCGTAGCTGCGCGTTGAAAATTAAATATAGCCAGATCATGCTGCTCCCGCCTTGAGTCTTCCGACAAGCCATCAAAAAGGCCCTTCTGCTTTTCGCCGATTTGCCGAAAGCTATCATCCAACTCCGTCACATCTACGCCCATCTTTTGGGCGGTCGCTTCCTGAAATAAAGGCGACATATACGGCCAGATCGACCCAACCGTCTGAGATACGCTTTCCGCCATCGTTGGGGATTGCCCCAACTTCCGACACTCCTTTGCTCTGGACAACAAGGCCGCAAATGATTTTGCTTCAAACAAAATATTCAACGCCTCTGTCGTTTCGGAAAGAAACATGGCATCCTTCGGTACTTCATCAGGCCATTCGTCATCGCCATCGAGGTATCTATGACCAATGAGCTTTTCTGCAACGCTTTTTGAAAGGCCGGTAGCACTCTGCACATCACAAAGCTGTCGGGTGAACTGCGGATACTCTCCGAACAAATACCCGGTATCCACATGGAGTATCTCACAGAGCAGCGGGATCAAATCAACACGAACGCGGTTCGTTCCGTATTCCCATTGCTTCAGCACATCAACTGAAAATGTCCCATCCATGCGCGTTCCTATGGCATCGGCCACTTGCTGTCGGGTCAGCCCAGCGGCTTCTCGTGCGGCCATTATGCGGCCTGCCATCTCTTTTTTGCACGTTTTAGAATTATAAATTCCGTTCATTCGAAAATAACCTCGCAAAAAGAATTTTGAAGTAATTTACAATTCCATTATATCACGGTATACTTGTTTTGTCGAGAGGGAAAACGCTTTCTTGCTGTTGCACTCAGCAGCAAAAATTTTTTCTCAGGCGCACTAAAGTCCCTCCCATGACACGGCAATTAGAATACGAAATACCGAAGGGCAAGAATTTTTAAAAGGAGGAAGAATATGGAAAATATTGGATTTCAGAAGCGCGCTATTGACGTCGATGAATTGGCGGAGGCTTTGGGCATCAGCAAGCCCACGGCCTATGAACTCTGCAACCGGAAGGACTTCCCGGCTATCCGCGTCACGCCCCGACGGATCATCATCCCCGTGGATGGCCTGCAGCGGTGGCTGGAGGAGCAGTCCGGCGGCGGGAAGAAAGAGAGGTGATAGTATGGCGGAAGTCAAGGAAAAGCATCCCACATGGTTTAAGATGAAGTCTGAACGGCGTCAGCTTGTCAAGGAACTCCCTGCGGAAACCACTGCAAAGGTGCTTTTGGCGTGCTGGGAGTATTTGGAGACTGCCGAAATTCCCTCGACACTCAATCCTTTGGAGCGAATCGCTTTTTCGGCGTTTTTCCCGGACTTGGAGGAGTCGTGGCGACTTTATGAACAACGTATTAGGACAAAAAACTCGCCGAATAACGGCAAAAATTCATCCGATATCGACCGATATCATGCGATGTCGCACGGGGGAGATACAGAAAGAGATTCAGAAGAAGATACAGAGGGAGAAGGAGAAGAAGGCTCCCCCGCCCCTGCGTCAAAAAATTATTCAGGCGACCAGCGCGTGTACGAGCATGACAGCGAAGCCTATCAGATTGCCAAGTATCTGGCCGATGAAAAGGCCGGGGACAATCCATGCAGGGCGCAGCCTACGGAGGCGGAACTGCAAAAGCAGGCGGCAGCGTTAGATGAACTGCACACCCAGAACGGGGTGGCCTGGGATGTGATGGAAGAGGTCATGTACCGATCGCTGGATCACGACTATTGGCAGCGACAGGTGCAGTCCGCCTATGATTTTAAGCGGTATTTCAACAAAATTCTGGCCGATGTATCTGATGGGAGGTGAAATTTGTGACCGACTCTACATACGCCACATCCGTTGAACGACTGGAGGCGGCCAGCGCCGCGTGGCTGCGCGATCTGGAGGAGCAGGGGCGATTATCTCGCACCGTCGAGGCATACGCCAGCACACTGGCAGACTTTACCAGCTTCTTTGGCGCGGATGAGGACAAGTCTGATATTCCGTCTTACGCTGAGGTGCTCCTTTGGCGGGGCAATCTTGAATCCCGCGGCTGCAGGGAGCGGACAATCGCTCAGTACCTGCGTCAGCTCCGCGCCTTTTTCGACTGGGCGTGCGAGCATGGTTGGTATCAGGCAAATCCAGTCTTGAAGCGCCTGATCCCAACGGTGAGCGACCTGCCGCCGGCGGAATATGTCACGCTCCACGACTGGCAACTCCGGCGGCTTTATACATACGAACGTCCCCAAAACGCCAAGGCCGCCACCTACCCACGGAATTACGCAATCGCGATTTTGCTTCTTACCACCGACCTGCACAATGGGGAACTACTGCACCTGACCCCGGCTGATCTACACTGGGCGGACAACGTGATTGCTGCCCGGGATGGTCACACTGGCGAAGTCCGGCAGGTGGCATTTTCAGACCTTGCCCAGTCTGCCGTTCGGATCTACCTGGCTAGCGGCATTCGCCCGCAGGATCTACCCGATACCGCGCCCTTGTTTGGGAACACCGCGCCAAAGGGTTCATTTGGCCCTCGCACCGGCGATGAAAGCCGTGAGTGGCAGCAAGGCTCTCGCCAGTGGCTCTCCACATTGGTGGAGCGTCACGTCAGCGCCGTGGCCTTCGTTCGTGGTGTGCGCTGCGAGGAGCTGCGTCATGCTGCGGCTCAGGCCGAGTCGGCGGCCTTGTCGGAGGCTCGCACTCGTCAGGCACGTCAAAATGCCCTTCTGCTGGAGAGAATGAAAAGCCGCCCCTGACCGATGGGGTCAAAGGCGGGCAAGTATTCAGCTTTCAGTGTATTCCAAAATGTCCCCCGGTTGGCAGTCAAGCATAGCACAAATGCGGCCTATGTTTTCCCAAGAGACAAGCTCGCCTTTGCGTAACTGTTGAATTGTGGCCTCGCCCATGAGCTTTTCTTGCCGCATTTTGTAGCTGGAAAAACCTTTCTTTTTCAACTCAGCCAATACATCGATTTTAAAACGGACAGGCATTTGTCCACCTCCTTTATCACCCCTTATTCTATCGCCAAATATGCACAGACGTCAAGTGTATGATTTGTATGAAGTAAACACTTAAATCTTGTGCATATTGCCAATAGACATACACAGAGATATGGTGTATATTTTAATCATCGAAAGGCAACAGGGGCGGCCTTAAACAAGCCATAAGCGGGCGGCAGACATACGGGCGAAAAGCCCTGAAACAGTGGGCGCAATACATTTCCGACGCTGCCCGACCCCAACAAAATGAACGGAGGTACACACTATGCTTGCCAAAATCTTGATTCCCAGATCCACGAGCTGCGGGAGCTACGCCGTATGGCCGACGAGCTGGCCGCAGAAATCGACACCATTCAGGATACCATCAAAGCCGAAATGACCGCCGCCGGCGTGGACGTTCTGACCGGCAGCGACTGGAAAGCCGTATGGAAGCCCATCACCACCAGCCGCATTGACACCGCTGCCTTGAAAAAGGCACTGCCTGATCTGGCGGCACAATTCACCAAGGTCAGCACCGTCCGGCGGTTCAGCGTTGCTTGAGCCGCCCGAATCTGAAAATTTGAAGGGAGGTGAAGACTACGCCTACACCGTTAAAAAGCGTCCGCCTGAAATGTCTGGACTGCTGCTGTAACTCTTCTTTCGAAGTTCGGTTGTGCCCCTGCACCGATTGTGCGCTGCACGTCTACCGCTTCGGCAAGAACCCCCACCGCCGCAAGAAAGCTGCGGAAGGCCATTCTTTGGCAAAAACCGTTGCCTCAACAAGCGATCTGGAGCAGGATGCACCCCGCCAAGGGTAAACATACCCCCACAACCAAGCAAGCGAAAAACCCTCCGCCTACAAAGCAAAAAACAGGAAAGCGGCCATGCAAGGCCGCGGAAAGGAAGCATAAGCGTTGTTTTATCTCAAAGATCAAGGCCGTCAGATCGTCATTGAGGACGGTGAGGGCGGCAACGTATTCACACAATGTGGAGACTGCGGCACAGAGTTCGAGGTCGATCTCGTGGAGGCCATACGCAACGGCTGCGACATCTACGCATCTTCAGTCTATTGCCCGGCATGTAGTGCTAAGCGACTGAAGGCAAAGAAGGAGACTGACCGCGAAATCAAGCTCCTCGCCGAGCGATATGAAGACTGTGGCATCACTGAGGAAATCATCCGCAATTTAATGGAGAAGAAAGCTGATTTGGATGACCGCGCCAAGCTGATTGGTATCCGGCTGGGGTTGGGTCACGAGTTTCACCGCGAGGAGCTTTTCTCCGTTGATGACCTGTGCCATGTCACCGGCGAAACACCGGAGGAAGCCCTGACGCGGATGCGAGAGGCCGGTGTGTCTCCCATCACGGTATCACCCGCGCCGTGGCTGAAGGGCGGTGTGTCGTGAGCTACTACCGCGTTTGCCGTCGATGCGGAGCCAACCTCGACCCTGGCGAAAAATGTGACTGCGGAGATGCTGCCGATGCTGCACCTTGTCACAATCGCCGGAGCGATTCAGCTTACCCGCTGGGTTCTGGCTCTGCTGGATGCCATAGAAAAGCCCTCTGTGCCTACGCCGACCAAAGCACGACACAGAGGAGCTTGAACACCAACCGCCACAGGGCAGCCGGTACAGTCATTGTACCAGCCTCCCACCGATAAAACAAGGAGGAAATTATGATCTGTGCTTACGAACTCACCGCCGCCGAGCGGCATACCATCCGCGAAGGTCTTTACGAAACCATGGCCGACTTCGAGCGTCCCTGGCGTATGCTGCTGCACCTCTGGACGCAGTACTGGGGCGAGCACCCCACGGACTATCAGCATTGGGTGCAGAACGATGCGGAGGCCATCGGCGATCTGCTTCTGACCATCGTGAATGCATTGGGAGATGCACTGACATCCTACCATCTGATGACGGGCAGCGATTTTGAGGGCGACCGTGACCCTTGCGGTGCTTATCTTCAGGAGGCCGCATATGTGGAGCAGTCCCGCCGTGCAGATGCGGCCATTGACGCCGTGCGCGAGATGGTGTGTCAGTCCCACACGCTTTCCACCACAGAGCGCGACGCCTTTCTTGGGCGACTGAACAACGAGATTATGGCTATGCGTGATAAGGACATTATGCAGGCTTTGGAAGAGTTCACCGCCGAGGTCAAGGACAGGGTCAGCAGCCGAGCAGAGTAACCCACCGCACGCAATGCACACAGAGAGAGTACCTGCCATGCGGCGGGTACTCTCTTTCTTCTGCCCACAGGTAGGCATATTCCCTCTCTCAGCAAAGAGCCACATAACACGGAAAACACACGGCACACTGCGCGGAAAATGACACGCAAGACCACCGCAGCGCTCACTCTCACCCCACTGCTTGGATTTGAAATTCGCGCAGTGAGAAGGGCATAAGCGTGGTTCGGACTTGAAATCCGACCCTTTGTCATGCCATCATGCACAGCTTGCGCGACATAGACTAATCTCACACCAGGCGAACGCGGCCAGCCATACCAACGTTTCTGTAGTATGCAGGGTGTACGCAGCGAAAGAGAGGGGGGTGGTTTACAATGCGGAGATGAAAAAAAGTAAGTCCCCCTCCCCGAAACTCTCCCCGTCGGGTAGATGTTCCGATTTTGCAGGGAGCGTTTACTTCCTTAACTGCTCCAGCCACTCTTCGGGGAAAGCCAGGTGGTAGAGATTTATGTCCTCCGCATATTCGTCGAATAGCGCGTGAATAGAGGGCAGTACCTCATTGTTCCATTTGGGAGCATTTGGATAGAGGCTCTTTAGGACCACAACCGCGCCCCACAGCCGCCGCTTGGCGGCATCCTTCAAATCGAGTCCCGCGGGAATGGCTGGGAATATTCTATAATACAACCGTCCATAGTGGGCACATATATTTCTTAGGTCGGTGCAGCACCGCAGCCAACTGGTCAAATTCTTGGGTGTTGATTGGTATAGTTCATCCGCCAGCTGCTTCTTATCCTGCGTTGTCAGGTCTGCATAGAAATACGACAACGTGCCAAATGTGAACAGTTCAACAATGACCCATATAGGGAAAACACCATCGTACTTTTCAAGATGATGCTTCACAAACAGGACTTTCTTGTTATTCTCGATCTCTCGCTGCAAGGTAGCATTAAATTTCTCCGCGTTGTGCTTGCCTGAGTAATTGCCCGAGTCCAAATACCCTGTTGCTCCGTATTTGTGGGCGTGGTAATAGGCAAAGCGGGAACGCAGGAATATCTCCACTTCCTCGACTGCCGAGAACAAAATACCGCGCAGCTTGCGGTCGAATTCATAGATGCGATAGACCTTGCGGAATGTCGTGCCGTCTTTATAGCGATCATCGACACCCTTGAACGGTAGGAAGTATGCCGACAGCCGATAATAGTTTACTGCCTTCAGCACCTCGCAGCAGGCAGCCTCATCTTCAATCACGCATCCGCGATTTTTCAACTTGGCGAGCTGCTCCGCGTATGTTGTTGGAAACTTCATCTGTATAGCCATAGTACTTATCCCCGTACATAAAAATGTCCCCCCTGGGACACATCACACGAAACCGTGGAGAGGTGCGGGGGGTCCTGTTATGGCTATTATATGTCGCCTTCGAGAAAAATGCAACCCTATTCGATGAAAATTTTGCCGAGGGCGGAATATTCTTCCTTGAAGCTATATTGACCGGGGCATCTGTCCGATGCGTAGGATATTCGCACATTCTGCACAAAAAACATCAACTACCGCAACATAATGCTTTTTGCGCGTATAATAACATCTATATCTTGTGCTTTCACTTCGGCTTTGTTATACTGTACGCATGGGGATAACTGCATCGTCCCCCATGCTCCAAACTCTTGTTTGTGAGCCACTCCTACCCGCGATCGCCGGCGGGATATAAATAGGCGGCAACTGAATACCGGCTGACGGACAGGAAGCGGAAACGTGCGAAAACCGACAGCGCATGGCCATAAAAGGGTGGCCGTAAGTTCCAAACGGGGAAGAAGGCGGAAGCTGCATTACCCAGCGGAGCGTGCGCATGGATTTCGTGCGCTTTTTTATGTCCGTCAGCCAGTTTTATTTTTACAGGAAAGGAGCGTGCAGTAATGGCAGAGCTGACCCGCGAGGAGAAGGCAAAGGCCGCGCAGAGAGCGTATATGCGGAAGTACTCCCAGCGCCCCGAGGTACGGGAGCGAAAACGGCAGGCCAACATTGATTTTTGGGCACGGCGATATGCCGAGATGACCGAGATGGAAAAGCGAGAGGCTGAGAAAACCCGTTGAGAAACAAAAATGCCCCGTCAGGGCTGAAAGGAGCAAGAGAATATGAGAACAGATTATTTCTTGGGTCAGAATCGCGGTGACGACTATCGCAACTCTATCAAAAGCTATTCACTTCAGGCGTGGCGAGATGCTGGCGGAGAAGATGGAAACGAGCCGTACTTTGAAGAGGATGTGCAGCGCCGTGGCTTGGATTACTGTCCCGTGATACGGGTATATGTAGATGCCCGCATCTTCTCCGCATGGGAAGCGTGGAAAGCGGAGGCGGAGCGCGCCAAGCTGGGCGCGATTAAAGGAAAAGACATCTACGGAGGACTCGCTTTCTTTGGCGGTGTAGGGTATTCCTTTTCCGGCAATCCCGCCTTTCTCGTGGAGGATATTCCCGGATACGGCACGAGAATATGGATCAACGTGCTTTGTCCCAACGAATCGGAGTTCTGCCGGGCAAAGGCGGACGCGGAGGAAGAAGCTGCGCGCCGCAAACGACACGGCGTGGCAGTCAATGCGCTGAGCGACTCACAGCGTACCACACGGTATTGCTCCCTCCAGAACCAGCGCAGCGAGTTGGAAAAGCAACTGGAACGCTGGGGGGTACAGTAATGCGGCGGCCCGAAACGCCCCTGCGGGCGATCTCCGCCTACTGTCTGGCGGAATGTTGTTTGGGCAAGCCGTACCGTGTGGACGCCTGTCAGGAGTCGGAATGTCCTCTGCATGCCTTCCGGTATGGGACTGATCCGTATAAAGAAGAAAGACCCGGCGGAGCTGTCAGCTCTCGCCGGGGAAGGGTACAGTAAGCGATCTTGTGTCATTCCTCGCGGTAAGCCCATCCCAGATACTTCCCGGAACGGGAGTAGATGGCATAAGCGTTGGGAGGGATGGTCACACCGGGAGGCGGAGGACCGCGGCGGCCTGCAGGTTCGGGACGTCTGGGAGCGGAACTACTGGCGGTGTGCATACCAGCTGCGATGGCAGGATTACCGCCAGACATAGCCATACTTTCAAAAAAGTCCATAGTGGTACCTCCTTACTGATTAGCTACCCTTTTCCAACCCACGCCGGCGCAACTCTTCAAGGACGGCTTGGTTGGCATATTCAAGGATTTCTTCATCACTTGCATACGGCACAATAGGGCGAACTTTTTTCAGGAAACCCTCTTTGTCAAAATGCCCGTTCTTATAATATTTGAGCATCAACTTCACAGATGGACGCATTTCGCTCTTCTCGTTTGCAGAGTCCATAGCACAAAAGACTGCGCCCTTTTCAAAATCAGAAAGGCCATCAAAGAACACACAGAACACCCCCTTAAATTTCATAGTAGCATAGAAGAACGCACGGTGCAAGGCATCTGCGGAAAATAATATCGCAACGGAGTTCCTGTAGTTCTATTTTTACACCATCGTTGGACACTCGGTTGCGCAAACGTCAGAACCGATGGCCGGATGCTCCCTCGCGTGCGCGTGCGTTTATTCCGGGCGCAGTTCAGCATACTTCGCTATCGTATCATCCTATGCAATTCATCTTCTGTGGGAATATATGAGGGAAGGGAGGAGGGGAGAGGAGTCACCGCACCGCCCATGTTCCGAAATGGCATTTGTTGGAAAAAGCCATACCCCTATTTTTACCCCTACAAATACCCCAAACACAATTTTACAAGGTTGTGCATGATTATACCATAGACGCGGAAAGCCTTGTATTTTCAAGGATTTTACGAACTTGGCTGCGCTGTATTCTACAAGGGAAAACACGTCCCCACAAATTCGAATCCTTCTCCCGCTGCCAAAAGGAAAGCACGGCTTTGCCGTGCTTTCCTTTTTGTATCTTGAAAACCACTCGCTGGGCGAGTGGTTCAA
>UMGV01048230.1_pt1 | contig 55039 bp, 50 predicted proteins | sample 1965361 | NCBI WGS metagenome assembly UMGV01 (sample SAMEA4836081, study PRJEB28245) | human gut metagenome | biome: gut microbiome; material: fecal sample | place: Denmark | collected 2008
GAATTAAGCGTTAAATTAAATGTTGTAAGACAAACAGTATCGAAATGGGAACAAGGATTATCTGTTCCAGATGCAGAAATGTTAATATCTATATCGGAGGTATTTGAAACACCAGTTAGTACAATTCTTGGAGAGAACATTGATGAACAAGAAAAAAACGACTTAAAGGTAATATCAGAGAAACTAGAGGTCATTAATGAACAATTATCCAAAAAACAAAAGCAAAAAAGAAATATATTTGTTAATACTTTGATAATAACTGATGTTTGTTTGATTTTATTATTTATCTTATTAGCTGTGTTAGGTAGTCCGTATCAAAATTGGGATTATAGTAATCCAGAATGGGCAGTTATTGGAACTATATGGCATTCATTTGAGTGGGTATATTTTAAAGTAGCTCCATTTATGATTGTTGTTATAACGGTAATTGGAGTAATACTTGTTAAAAGAAATAAATAATAACAAATTACAATTTATAGGGTAAAGATAATAGGAGCCGAAAGGCTCTTATTTTTGTGCCTTTAAATCCTATTCACTTACAAAACTTTTCTTATTATATAAGTTATATCGTGTTCACTCTAAAAGGTTTGTTGTATTAAGAATGGTGTCGTGATAGACCCAGCCTGTGGTACAGGTGGATTCCTTTTAAGTGCCTATGAACACATGAAAGGTCAAAGCCACGAAATTGCAAAACAAAAATTTTTAAAGAACAATACATTCTTTGGAGCTGACAATACATCGTTAGTTGTTACTATGGCATCCATGAATCTATATTTGCATGATATCGGTGTAGATAATAGCCCTATTGTTTGCCAAGATTCATTAATCGATAAATCGGATAGAATGTTTGATGTTATTCTTGCAAATCCTCCTTTTGGTACGAGACCTCAAGGAAGCGTTGACGTTTCATCAAATAGACCTGAATTCGAGAAAACTTCAGATAACCAAGTTAATTTCTTACAACATATCATGTCAATTGTTAAGACAGGAGGTCGTGTAGGTATCGTTTTACCTGATAGTGTATTAACTGATACTGGAGCAACTGCAAGAGTAAGAAGAAAACTCTTAGATGAATATAATCTTCATACAATCTTGAAACTTCCTACAGGCATTTTCTATGCTCAAGGAGTAAAGACGAATGTCTTGTTCTTTGAAAAAGGAGCTCCTACAAAAGAAATATGGACATATGACTATAGAACAGGGATTAAGCATACGCTCGTTCAAAATCCATTAAAACGCAGTAACTTGGATGATTTTGTTGAGTTATATAAAGAAGGTCATTTTGTAGATAGAAAAGAAACTTATTCAGAAGAAAAACCTAATGGTAGATGGAGAAAATATTCCATCGATGAAATCAACAAGGATGAATCTTTAAACTTAAGCTTTAAGTGGATTGCTGAAGAAGAAGATGACGACAAAACAATCGGTGAATATTTAACTGAGATGGAAACTATCTCTACTGATTTAGCATCTTCTGTTGCAAAGCTAAAAGACTTGTTAGAGGGTGTTTATGATGATTAATGTTACTGAATTGAAAAGGAAGATTATCGATCTTGCTATTAGTGGAAAATTGACAAAGCATCTTCCCGAAGATGGTGACGCTCAAAGTCTTTTAGATTCGATTATCAATAAAAAACTAGCTTTGATTTCTTCGGGCATATTAAAGAAAGATAAGGAATTAAAACATATTGAAGATTCAGAAATACCATTTGAGATTCCCTCTTCATGGCAATGGACAAGACTAGGGCTATACGCTCAAAAAGTCACTGACCAAGTTGCAAGCGGTAGTTTTGCTGATATAAGAGATAATGTTGTGTCTTTAAAAGAGCCTGACTACGCAATAATGGTTAAAACAGCAGATTTTGCTAATGGCTTTACTAAAAATTTAACTTATACAAATAAGCACGGATACGAGTTTTTGGAAAATTCAAATTTATTTGGTGGAGAACTTATTTTAAGTAATATTGGTTCAATAGGAAAAGTATTCATTGTTCCTAAATTAGAAAAAAGAATGACGTTGGCACCAAATAGTATTATGGTCAGACTGACTGATAATAACCTTATAATGTATTTGTATTATTTCCTTCTTTCATCTCAGGGCTATAAGGAACTTGATTCGATAAGCACCGGTATAGCTATGAAGAAATTTAATAAAGGGGGATTAAAAACCATTTTATTACCTATTCCACCTCTTGAAGAACAAAAACGAATTGTCGCTAAACTAGACGAAATTTTTGCTGAACTTGATAAAATTGATGAAAAACAAACAAGACTTGCAACTATCCAAGAAAAGATGGAAGCAAAGATTCTGAAACTCGCCATTCAAGGGAAATTAGTAGAGCAAAGACCTGAAGAAGGTACAGGTGAAGAATTGTTTAAGTTAATTCAAGAAGAAAAACAAGAGCTCATCAAACAAGGAAAAATCAAAAAAGAAAAACCTCTTCCAACTATTGGAGAGGATGAGATTCCATTTGGGATTCCTTCTACTTGGAAGTGGGTGAGAATGAATGACGTTTTAGATGTAAGAGATGGAACACATGATTCACCGAAATACTATTCTGAAGGAGTACCTTTTGTTACAAGTAAAAACTTAATTAATGGTGATATTGATTTTTCCAATACAAAGTTAATCAGTTTCGACGATGCAAGAAAAATTAATGAACGATCATATGTAGAAAATGACGATATATTGATGGCTATGATAGGAACAATTGGCAATCCAGTTATAGTTAAAAAAGACAGAGACTTTTGCATAAAAAACGTTGCTTTAATCAAAAATTTTTGTAAAGGTGAAATGTTCACAAAATATCTATATTATTTTTTGAAGTTTAGTGAATCGAACTTAATATATATTGCAAAAGCAAGTGTTCAACAATTTATTTCATTATCGATTATTAGAAACTATATAATTCCACTTCCTCCATTTGAAGAACAAAAACGAATTGTTGCTAAAATTGAGGAATTACTTCCATTGTGTAAAGGGTAGCTAAACCATGAAGAAAGTATTAATTCCTGTTGCAACAATATTGGTATTATTATTCATAGCCGGAGGGTTCGCTGCAGTATTTCAAGGACTTGATGTTATTTGGCAGGTTTTCGTTGGTTTCTTACCGATATTCAAACCTATCATAGAACAATCCTTGAGTGACTACTTCACATCGGCATATTTCATAGTAGGTGTCATAATTTTTATTGGTTCAACCATCGGGCTTGCATTTAGCTTTAAAGAAAGAAAAGTTCTATACTTAATCATATCTTCAATCCTAGATTTGATATCTATAATCAGCATTATTAGTAACATCGTTGCTTATGCATAAAAAATACCTCACCCTTGAGCTATTAACTATTGGATGAGGTTTTCTTATGGCCTGATTTAGTTTTATCCCTTACGGGGTTCATCTAATATTCAAACCTATTGTTCCGAAATGGGGCGAATAAAGGGGATCGAACCCTTGCGTGCCGGAGCCACAATCCGGTGCGTTAACCACTTCGCCATATTCGCCATATAATTATAATGGCAGGGGTAGAAGGATTCGAACCCTCATCTACGGTTTTGGAGACCGCTGCTCTACCATTGAACTATACCCCTACGAGTACGCTCATATATTATACTAGATTTTATTGAATATTGCAAGTTATTTTTTTAAAAAATTTTTATAATATAAATTATTTACTTTATTTTTCAAATAGTGTAAAATAAAGTATTGAATCAAATATTAAATATTTACAAAGGTGATTATATGAAATGGTATGTAGTATGTCTTTTAGTATTATCGATTATTCTTATTTTGTATTACTTAATAGCTATGGTTGTTTTCAAAAAACATTTGGACGTAGTAATTTACAAGATAAAGATATTAATTTATGGTTAGAAAAAATCAAAAATGAAACTTTCAGAGAAGAAATCAAAAATAATATCAATAGATTAGAACATATTTCCAAAGAAGAAGTTATGATTAGTAGTTATGATAATTTACGATTACAAGGATATTTATGCATTAACAAAAGTATAAAAAATGAAAATAATAATAAAATAATTATCTTTTGCCATGGATTTCACTCTTCATACAAATTTGATTTTTCACTAAGTGGAGTAGATTTTTATGAAAAAGGATATAATCTTCTTTTTATTGACCAAAGAGCTCATCAAAAAAGTGAAGGTAAATACACAACTTTTGGAATAAAGGAAAGATTGGATTTAAAAAATTGGATTGATTATATAAATATGAGATTTTCTTTTACAAAAACTATTATTTTGTGTGGAATATCTATGGGTGCTAGTACAGTTATGTATACATTAGGATTAGACCTACCAACAAATGTTTCTGCAGCACTTTGTGATTGTGGGTATACAGTCCCTTATGATGAACTAAAATACATGGCTTCAAAAAAGGCAAAAGGCCTGGGAAAACTATTACTACCGATGGTTAGTTTGATTTTCATAACAAAAAATGGTGAATCTCTTAAATCAATGAACACATTAAATTCTCTTAAAAATAATAAAGTTCCTATTTTAATTATTCATGGCGAAAACGATAAAATGGTTCCTTCGAGCATGGGAAGACTAAATTATCAATATGCTAATAAAAATGGAACATTATTAACTATTCCTAATGCAGGTCATGGAACAAGTTATTTATATGATAAAGATAAATACGTTCAAACGGTTGATGAATTTATTGAAAAAACTAGCAAAGATAAATTATAATAATATATGAGGAGAATAAATATGATTGAGTCAAAAATTTATATTGGATTAAATGATTTAACAACGTACACTCAACTTTTTGAAAACGAAAGATATATAAAGATACTGCGAAATGTTTGTTATTCGTACAAAGTTCCTTTTTCATTCAGTATACAGGAAGGAGGATATATTTATGAAAGTGGAGAGTATGCACGTGAAACAAGTCTCGTTCTTACACTTATTGATGCAAAAAAAGTATTGTTGACGATATTGCAAAAGATTTGTGTGCTTTTTTTCACCAAGAATCAGTTTTAGTTACAGAAAGTCAAATTCAGGCTCGTTTTATTCGTGAAACATTAGAATAATGAATATTATAAACTATCAATAAAAAATGTATCTTTCTTAGATATAATATTAGTAAAAAAGTGAAAAAGCCTCAAAAGGGCTTTTTATTTTAATTTCTTCACAAAAGCACGGCGACGTTTGTGTTGAATAGTTTTAAATCGTTTCCACTGATTAAGAATTGCATGATTATCTTCGAGATTAAGATTAGTCTCTGCGTACTCAACCCTTGGATCCATAAGCATCTTCATTGCGTAAGCAGTGATTGCTGAACTAATACCCTTATTCATATATTCAGGTTTAATACCGAATAAACAAAAGTCAATAATTTTAGGCTTGTTAAGGGCATGTAATATTTTTATAAGAGCTAGAGGAGTTAAATGACCTCTTGATTTTTGAACGGCTTTTGCAAGAGAAGGGAAGCATAGTGCAAAACAAATAGGATTGTCATATTCATCAACAATTAGTCCAACATTATTAGGTTTAATGACTAACTTAAAAGTCTTTAAAGTGTTTTTGATCATTTTGTCAGTAAATGGAACAGTTCCATATAAGTTTTCATATGTTTCGTCAAGTAGTGCAAAAATCTTTTTGCCATATTTTTTTAATAATTCATTTGTTGTTTTGAATTCAGCAAATTTCAAGTTGTATTTTTGGAGCATAAGTCCACTTACACGTTCTAATTTTTCATCATAAACATCAGGTGCATAAATTTTGCTTTCTATCCAATCAACTTCTTTAGTATATCCCAAACTTTCAATTAAACTTTGGTAATAAGGGTAATTATATTGTTCTTCAAATGTAGCAAGTTCATTAAAACCATCAATTAAAAGACCTTCACGTTCTAAATCAGAATAACCTAATGGCCCACAAACAGTATCCATACCTTTCTCCAAAGCCCAATTTTCTAAAGCTTCAAAAAGTTTTGATGAGACTTCTCTATTATTTATGGCATCAAATCTTGTGAAACGAACTCTTTTTTCTATTCTTTTTGCATTTGATGCTCTTTGAAGAATACCTTGAATTCTACCAACAACTTTTTCGCCATCATAAGCTAAAAAGAAGATGGAATCACAAGTATCATTATATATATAATTTTTCTTAAAAATCTTTAATTCATCGCCATAAAGAGGAGGAACAAAGTAAGGATTGTTTTTATATAAATCTAATGGAAAGTTAACAAATTCTTTTTGCTCTTTTCTTGTTGTTACTTCTTTTATTGTAATCATAAATTATCTATGCATTGAGTGAAAAGCAACACCTACACCACTAGGGCCGCAATGGCTTCCTGCAGTAGGGTTAACAACAACATACTCAATGTTTAATCCTTCACCAAATTTTTCTGTAATCATCTTTCCTAATTCTAAAGCTATATCTAAAGCATCAGAATGTCCAATTACGATTCTGTGGTTTTTAATATCATCACCAATTTCTTCCATTGTATCAACAAGTTTTTTAAGGGCTTTTGTTCGTCCATGCTCTTTACCTATATTAGTCATTTTTCCATCTGCACCAATATAAATAATTGGTTTAATACCAATCAATGAACCGAAGACAGCAGCTAAGTTACTAACTCTTCCACTAGCCTTAAAGAATTTTAAGTCGTCAGCATAGAAGTAGCAAGCAAATTTGTCAACTTCTTTTTCAGCCCATTTCATAATATTTTCGATTGATTCGCCCTTTAAGTACATGTCACCGATTTCTTTAACTATAATATTACTTCCAATGGTAATAGCTTTAGTGTCTATAGCATAAAATTTTCTTTCGGGATATTTTTCTTTTAATTCAGAAATAAGAGCATCCATAGAATCAAAAGTTGCTGTCATTGCTCGAGAAAAATGAACGTATAAGATATCATCACCATTTTGAAATACTTTTTCAAAATAGTTGCGATAATCTTCAATGTTTAGAGCACATGTTTTTGGTATAACACCATTTCTTAACATTTCGTAAAATGGTTTATAATCAAAAACTTCGTACTCTTTATATGGATAATATATTTTATCATCAATTACGTATGGCATACTAATTAATTCATAGCCATATTTTTTTGCTTCTAATAAAGTTAAATCAGTATCAGAGTCAGTAAATAATTTAATCATTATAGCCTCCTTTTAATATTTAGATGTATTAATTATATATTTTTTTTATCTAAAAGTCAAATCAAAAAGGTTTAAATGAGTTATTGTATAGAAAATTGTTGAAAAAAGATTAAAAAAGGTTTAAAATAAATATAGGAATAAAAGAAATGGGAATTTAAACTATATGAGGAGAATAATAATATGATAAAAATAATTGTTGATGGATTTGGTGGAGATAATAGTCCACAAGTTAACGTTGAAGGCTCTGTATTAGCACTAAATGAAAAAAAAGACTTAGAAGTAATAATAACTGGTGATGAGGATAAAATCAAAGAAGAACTTAAAAAATACACTTATGATGAAAATAGACTTAAAATAATTGATGCTAAAGAAGTTGTTTCGTGTAATGAAAAACCTACAGAGGCTATAAGAAATCGAAAAGAAAGTTCCCTTGTGAAGGCTTTAATTCACTTGCATGATAATGATGATGTACATGGATTAGTTAGTGTAGGTTCTACAGGTGCAGTTTTAGTTGGGGCTGTTTTACGAATTGGAAGAATTAAAGGAGTTCAAAGGCCAGCATTTTGCCCTATTCTACCTACAATGAATGGAGGAATAGTTGGTATTTGTGATAGTGGAGCTAATGTTGATTGTGATCCTATAAATTTAAAGCAATTTGCTATCATGGGCAGTTTATACTTAGAAAAGGCATATGGTATCAAAAAACCAAGAGTTGCTTTACTAAATATAGGCACAGAAGAAGAAAAAGGAAACAAATTAAGTAAAGAAGCATATCAATTATTAAAAGAAACAGAACAAATTAATTTTGTTGGTAATATGGAAAGTAGGGACTTACTTTCTGGAAACTATGATTTAGTTGTCTGTGATGGATTCGATGGCAATGTTTTAATTAAGTCGACTGAAGGCGCATGCTTAGAAATGCTTAAACTTGTGAAGAAAACAATTAATAGTTCATTTAAAAATAAATTTGGAGGACTTCTATTAAAGAAATCTTTATATGATATTAAAGATATGATGGACTATAACAATTATGGTGGAGGAGTAATGCTTGGAACGAAAAAAATTATCGTAAAAGGACATGGAAGTAGTAAAACAAAAGCTATAAAGAATTGTATCTTACAAGCATATGAAATGGAAAAAAATAATTTATGTTCTGTAATAAGTGATGAAATTGCAAAAATGACAGAAGAGTAAAACAAAAAGGCCTATTCGGGCCTTTTTTAAATTAAATCCACCAATTAGGTGTAAGCTTATCTAAAGTTGTAATGATTTTCTTTTCATAATCAAGCATTATTTCAATTTTATGGTAATCATGTGGCATTAATTGAGTCATCAACTCACGGCAACTACCACAAGGAGGTAATACTTTTTTATCCCAGTTTACAGCAATAACTTTTTTTATACTATTCTCACCATTTGTAATCATATTGAAAATAGAATTTCTTTCTGCACATATTCCTAAAGTGCAAGCACCATCAATACAAACACCGACATAAATCTTTCCTGACACAGATTCAATGGCAGCGGCTACTCCACCTGCTTCCATCCATTCTGAGATTACGTGAGGATTTAAAGCATCAAGTGCTGCTTCATAAAGTTCATTCCATTTTTTATCCATAGTGGCATCCTTTTTTATTGTATGAGTAATTATGTAAAATAAAAAACTTGTTTTATACAAGTTTAAATAATCAAACAAATGGTGCGGGTAACAGGAGTCGAACCTGCACTCGTAAGAACTAGAGCCTAAGTCTAGCGCGTCTGCCAATTTCGCCATACCCGCAATTGCCATAATATTATACCACATATTTTTAAAATTGCAATAGGAAAATAAAAAAATTTACAAATTATTATAAGTATGATATAATATTTAAGAGTAAGGAGGTTTAACCTTATGAATAAATATTATGATTGTGTAATAGTTGGTGCAGGCCCAACTGGAATTTATGCAGGCTATGAATTAATGCTTAAAAGACCTGATTTAAAAGTTTTATTAGTAGATAAGGGACATGACATAATGAATCGTAATTGTCCAATACTAAATAAAAAAATCAAAAAATGTCCTAAAGATGCAAGTGGTCACAGTGGCTGCCACCCTAGCTGCTCTATGACAAGTGGATTTGGTGGATGTGGTGCATATTCAGATGGTAAATTTAATATAACAGATGAATTTGGTGGATGGATGAATCAATATATTGAAGATGATGAAGTCCTTGATTTAATTAAATATGTAGATAATATTAATTTGTTGCATGGGGCACCAAAAGAATTAACTGATCCAACTACAAAAGAAGTATATGAAATAGAAAGAAAAGGTATTAGCGTAGGATTAAAACTTCTTAAAAGTCAAGTTAGACATTTAGGAACAGAAATTAATTTGCAAGTATTGACAAGTATAAATAAAAAATTAAAAGAACATATGGATTTGCAATTTGAAACTCTCGTAAAAGACTTAATAATTGAAGATGGAGTATGTAAAGGTGTCATTTGTGAGAATGGCGATAAAATATATGCTACATGCACTGTTCTTGGTGTCGGAAGAGGCGGCTCGGAGTGGTTAAATGAGACACTAACAAAATTTGGAGTTAATTTTAAAAATAATCGTGTTGACATTGGTGTTCGTGTAGAAACTAATGACATAATAATGGATAATATTAATAAAAACCTTTATGAAGGAAAATTCATATATAATACAAGTGTTGGAACAACGGTAAGAACATTTTGTTCTAATCCTAGTGGTCATGTTGTTGTTGAGAATCATGAAGGAATTATGGTATGTAATGGTCATTCATATCATGATTCAAATTTAGGATCAAAAAACACAAATTTCGCACTACTTGTTTCACATGAATTTGATGATCCTTTTAAGAATCCTAATGAATATGCTACATCAATAGCTCATTTAGCTAATAAATTATCTAATGGTGGTGTAATTGTACAAAAATATGGAGATATTTTGAAAGGTAGAAGATCAACAAAAAAACGTATTGATGAAGGATTTGTTAAGCCAACTTTAAAAGAAGCTGTTCCAGGTGATCTCGGATTAATTTTGCCATATAATACAATGAAATCATTAATAGAAATGATAGAAGCATTAAATTATGTCACTCCTGGTATAGCTAACGCTCATACACTTTTCTATGGAGTAGAAGCTAAATTTTATTCTGATAGAGTAGATGTAAATAATCAGTTTGAAACACAAATCAAAAATCTATTTGTTGGTGGAGATGGCGCAGGAATTACTAGAGGTTTAGCTCAAGCTGGTGCTAATGGTGTAAAGGTTGCTCGAGTAATTTGTGATAGAATAAAAAAATAGTTATTTCAAAATAAGTGTTAATTTTATGACACTTATTTTATTTTTTTATTGCATTGTTTTTAAAAGTATTGTATAATATTTATAAACAAACGTATAGGAGTGATGAACATGTATAAAAGTACAAGAGGATTAGAAGGCATTCATGCTAGTAAGGCAATTATTGATGGAATTGCTAGTGATGGCGGATTATATGTTACAGATATAGATTTTTCATATAGTCAAAAGGATTTTGACAGATTAAAGAAATTATCATACAAAGATTTAGCAGTAGAAATATTAGAAAAGTTCTTAGATGATTTTACAAAAGAAGAAATAACCGATATTGTATATAAGTCATACGATAAAACCTTTGATATTGATAGTATCGTAAATGTGAAAAAAGCTAAAGATAAAATTTATTTTTTAGAACTATTTCACGGAAAAACACTAGCTTTTAAAGATGTTGCTCTTCAGGTACTTCCAAACTTGTTATCAGTAAGTAAGAAAAAAAATAACATAAATGAGAAAACAATTATTCTCACCGCAACTTCAGGAGACACTGGTAGTGCTGCTCTAGCAGGTTTTGAAGGTAAAGAAGACGTAGAAATGATTGTTTTATATCCTAATCAAGGAGTAAGTGAAATCCAAGAAAAACAAATGTTGCAATATGAAAGTAAAACAAGGCATATATATGCTGTCGAGGGAAACTTTGATGACTGTCAGAATTTAGTTAAAAAAATATTTAGTGAGGAGAATAATAAAAATTTATCCTCAGCAAATTCTATTAATATTGGACGTTTAATTCCTCAAATAGTTTATTACTTCTATGCATATTTTAGAATAGCAAGAAAAAAAGAAAAAATAAATGTTGTTGTTCCTACAGGTAATTTTGGAGATATACTTGCAGGTTATATAGCTAAAGAAATGGGACTTCCAATCGAAAAATTAATTTGTGCTTCAAATCAAAATAATGTTTTGGAAGACTTTATCAGAACAGGTGTGTATGATATTAATAGACCTTTTAAAAAGTCAATATCACCATCAATGGATATACTAATTTCTTCAAACTTAGAAAGACTTTTATATTATAAGTTAAAAGATTGCAAAGTTATCAAAGAATTAATGAGTGATTTAAAAAATAAAAAGGTATATGAAGTTCATTTAGATATGGATGAATTTGTTGGCGAAAGCATTTCTGAACTTGAAACTTTCTCTGGAATCAGATCAGTTTATGATTATTATGATTATGTGATAGATCCACATACGTCAGTTGCTTATGGCTCTTTTAGAAAATATCAGACTGAACATAACAGGGAGAAGAATAAGGTTAAAACATTAATTCTTTCTACAGCACATCCAATGAAGTTTTCGAAAACAGTTTCTAAGGTTTTTGGATTTGATTTTGAAGATGAAAATGAAGCAATTGATTTTTTAGAAAAGGAACTTAAAGTAAAAAAACCAGAACAACTTAAAAATTTAAAAAAAAATAAAAAAACTATATTAAGTATAGACGATGCTTCAAAAAAAATAAAAAGTATAATAAAGGAGTGTAATAATGGTTAAAGTAGTAGTCCCAGCAACTTCAGCAAATTTAGGACCAGGTTTTGATTCATTAGGTATAGCATTAACATTATATAATGAATTTTATTTTCAAAAATCTAATGAGTTTGCGTTTGTTAATATGCCTAAAAAGTATTCTAATACAGACAATCTTGTTATAAGGGCATCACTTAAAACATATGAATATTTAAATGTTAAACCAGTAAAATATACTCTAGAAATAAAAAGTAACATTCCTTCTACTAGAGGGCTTGGAAGCAGTGCAACATGTATTGTAGCAGGAATAATCATTGCTAGTTACTTCTCAGAAAAAAAATTATTGCCAGAAGAAATTATTAAGATTGGTACAGAGATAGAAGGGCATCCAGACAATATTGCTCCAGCGGTATTAGGTGCACTTGTGGGGACAGTTAATTGTGATAAAATAATAACAAATAAATATTACGTTAACCCTAAATTAATCTTTACTATTGTAGTACCAGAAGTAAAATTAGAAACGAGTGAAGCAAGAAAAGTATTACCTAAAGAATTACCTTTAGAAGATGCCATATATAGCTTAAGTAGAGCAATAAATCTTCCGAAGGCAATAGGAAAAGGAAGCATTGAAATGTTATATGAATTGCTTAAAGATAAAATTCATCAACCATATCGTTTCCCTTTAATACCTGATAGTGAAAAATATTTACAATATTCAAGAATAAACAAAATACCATTCTGTATTAGCGGAAGTGGTTCATGCATGCTTTTTATCTCTGAAAATTCTATTATAGAAAAAATAACTGATATAAATAAAGGATATGAAGTTTTAGAATTAAAAGCATCAATAAAAGGTGGTAAAATATATGAAGAATGATTTCTTGGTAGTACACAAAAAAATATGCGGAGAAAATTATGAACAAGTAATTGAAGCAAGAAGGCTAATAAATGCCCAAAAAATGAGTATTTCTGAAGCCTGTGAGAAAATGGGTATAAGTAGAGGTACTTATTACAAGTATAAAGATTATGTTTTTGAGCCATCATCAGAGCTTGGAAAAAGAGCAATTCTTACATTTACTTTAAATAACAAAAAGGGTGTGCTTTCAAATCTTTTAAATCACATAGCAAATGAGTCTGGCAATATATTATCAATAAATCAAGAAATGCCTATAAATAACTTAGCATATGTAAATATATCAGTTGATGTTCTTGACATGCAGATGAACATTGATGAGTTGTTAAAGAAATTAAGAGGTGCTGAAGGAGTAATAAGTGCTGAACTTATCGCTATAGAATAGGAGTGATAATTATGAAAATAGCAATTTTAGGATTGGGAACAGTTGGATATGGTGTATATGATATAATTAAAACAACAGAAGTTTTGAAAGATATCGAAATAAAATATATATTAGATAGAAATTTAGAGTTACAAAGAATTATTCCTGAAAAAGTGACAAATTCATTTATTGATATACTAAATAGTAATGATATAGATACAGTTGTTGAATGTATGGGTGCTAAAGATTTTTCCTATAAATGCATAAAAGAAGCTTTAGAACACAAAAAAAATGTTGTTACAGCAAATAAAGAAGTTGTTGCTGAACATATAAAAGAATTAACTAAAATTAAAAATGAAATGGGAGTAAGTTTATATTACGAAGCAAGCGTTGGTGGAGGAATTCCAATAATCAAAAACTTGTTTATGGTTGCTGAAACAAATGAAGTTGATTCAATTAAAGGTATAATAAATGGTACCACAAATTATATTTTATCGAAAATGACAAGTGAAAAAATGACTTTCTTAGAAGCATTAAAAATGGCTCAAAAGTTAGGCTTCGCAGAAAGTGACCCAACAGCTGATTTAGAAGGTCTTGATATGGTTAGAAAAATTAGTATATTATCTAGTATAGCTTATAAAACAGAAATACCTATTGAAAAAATTTGGCATTACGGAATAAGTACTATATCAGAAAATGACATTTTATTTGCTGATAGATATGGTTATGTACTTAAGTTTATTGCTTCATCAACAAATGTCAATGAAAATATAGAATTAAAAGTCGAGCCAACATTTATCTCTAAATCTAATTTATTATCACATGTAAATGATGAAAATAATATAATTGAGGTTAATGCATCAATAAATGATAAATTGTCGTTCGTTGGTAAAGGAGCTGGAAGATATCCTACTGCAAATGCAATAGTTAATGACTTAATAATGATAAAGAATAATGATAAAAACTATAGTTTTTATGAAAATAGCAAAAAAACATATAAAGATAGTAAAGAAAAGCATAGATATTATATTAGAGTTAAAAATATCAATTTAGTTAACAAAGATATAATAGAAACAATAGAAAATAATCAAATCATAACAAAATTAGTAAATTTTAGCGTAATAAAAGACTTATTGAAAGATGTTTATTTTTACGCAAGGATAGGAGAATAAAATGAAAAAATATAATGTAGCAATTGTAGGGGCAACTGGATTAGTCGGAAGTACTTTTTTAAAAGTGCTCGAAGAAGAAAAGTTTCCCATTAATAACTTAAGATTACTTGCAAGTAGCAAAAGTGCGGGCAAAAAAATAATATATGATGGCAAAGAATATATAGTTGAAGAATTAAACATAGATTCTTTTGAAAATATAGATATAGCTTTATTTAGTGCAGGAGGTAAAGTATCGTTAGAATATTGTCCAATTGCAGCTGCCAAAGGAGCTATAGTTATTGATAATTCATCGACTTTTAGAAACTATCCCGATTTGCCTTTAGTCGTTCCAGAAGTAAATCCTGAAGACATTCGTAATCATGGAATTATTTCAAATCCTAACTGTTCTACAATTCAATCAATTGTCCCTTTGAAAGCTCTAGAAGAATATGGAATTAAAAGGGTAAACTATACAACTTATCAAGCAGTAAGTGGAAGTGGTATGAAAGGAATAAAAGATTTAGAAAACACTCTTGAAGGAAAGAAAAATGAATTCTATCCATATCCAATTTCCCAAACATGTATTCCTGAAATAGATTCCTGGCTAGAAAATGGTTATACAAAAGAAGAAATGAAAATGGTGAATGAAACTAGAAAAATGTTACATATGCCTAATTTACCTGTTTCAGCAACTTGTGTTCGTGTTCCTGTTCGTAATTCTCATGGAGTTTCTATTCAAGTTGAACTAGAAAAAGAATTTTCAATAGAAGATGTTAGAAAGAAAATTGCAAGTTACCCAGGGCTTATCTTAGTTGATGATTTAAAGAACCATAAATATCCAGTTTCTATTCTATCTACAGGAAATAATTTAATATATGTTGGGCGCATACGAAAAGATTTAAGCACCGAAAATGGATTACTTTTATACTGTGTTGCTGATAACGTTAGAAAGGGTGCAGCTGCAAATGCTGTTCAAATAGCTCAATATATTGTTAAGAATAAAATGATTTAAAGGCTTATTTAATGAGCCTTTTTTAAAAAAATTCTATACTTTTAAGATGATTTGTGATATAATACTATTCCTGCTTTAAAGAATGAAATGAGGTATGAACATGGAAAACGAAAACAAAGTCGATGGCATATATACTCTAAATGAAAAAATAGGCTTTAAAAAAGCCTTTCCATTTGGAATTGAACATGCAATGACAATGATAATATCAAATATTAGTGCAATTATTATTATATTAAGTCAAATCAATGCTGAAGAAGTGAATACAATAGATATCATTCAAAACTCATTATTTGTTGCTGGGATATGTACGATAGTACAAGTATATGGTCTTTGGAAGATAGGAGCTAGACTTCCACTTGTTATGGGGACAGGCTTTGCATATATTGCCATTGTTGTTTCAATTGGAAAAACAAATGGTTATGGGACTGCAATTGGTTCTTGTATTGTCGGTGGATTAATAATAGGCATATTAGGGCTTTTTGGAAAGTTCTGGAAAAATTTAGTAAGTCCTATTGTTTCTGGCCTAGTAGTTTTGGGTATAGGGTTCACACTTTTAAAAGTTGGGGCTAGTTCATTTGCTGGTGGAGAGGGAAGTAGCGACTTTGGATCTTGGAAAAATATCTTAGTTGGAACAATATCACTAATAACGTGCCTTTTAGTTCACACCTTAGGTAAAGGCATGATAAAAGAATTAAATGTTATTTTTGGAATAATTGTTGGGTATATATTTTCATTAATATTAGGTATTGTTGATTTTTCAAGTATGGAAAATGTTTCTGTAATAACATATCCAAAATTAGTTGATTTTTCATTAATTAGTTTTGACTTTGCAAGTATTCTATCAATATTAATTATATACATTGCAGGGACAACTGATAGTGTTGGTAATACATATGCAATAAACAAAGGTATATTAAATGAAGAAACTACTCCGCAGCAAATTGGTGGAAGTATTATGGCAACAGGATTATTAAGTTCAGTAGCAGCTCTATTTGGAGCTTTTCCGCTTACTCCATATGGGGAAAATGTTGCTCTTATGAACAATACAAAAGTTATCAATAAAAAATGTTTTTTGTGGTGTGGAATAATTGTCATAATAGCTTCTTTCTTTCCTGCTATAGGCTCAGTGTTTAGAACTATACCTAGTGCTGTTATTGGTGGATCAATGTTAATGCTTTTTGGTTCAATTATTGTAACAGGAATAAAGATGATAAGCGAGTGTAAATTTACAAATAGAAATCTCATTATTATATCACTATCAATAGTAATAGGCATTGGTTTACCACTAGTTAATTGCTTCGATAAAGCTCCAGATATAATTAAATCACTTGGAAATAGTTATATTATTATGATTTTTGCTGTGGCATTAATTTTAGATTATACTCTGCCAAATAAAGAAAAATAAAAAATCTCTGTGAAAGAGATTTTTATTTTGCTTCTACTGGGGTAATCGTTTCATCACAAGCAACATCTTTGTCATGTGTTTCCCCAATTTTTGTTAAGATGTATTTTACAAGTACTGGCCCAAATAATTCATAAATGAAAATGCCTGCTAAAACAATAGTTTGAATAGTTCTACCTAAATCACCAAGTTCACTACCAGCAGAGAATACCATACCTATAGCAACACCACCTTGAGGTAGTAAGGTAAAACCTAAGTTATTTCTAATTACTTTGTCACTTTTAGAAATTGCTGATCCAATGTATGCACCGCCAAACTTACCAATAATTCTCGCAATAATATATACGATACCAATTAATCCTGCACTTATTAGAATTTTAAAGTCTAACTCGGCACCAGCAAGAGTAAAGAAAGCAATCATTAGTGGAGGAGTAAATTTATCAACGACTTTAGACTCAGTTTTGAAAGATTCCTTATCTATCATATTCGTAAATACAATACCTATTGTCATAGGGACAAGTATTGAAGAAAGATTGAAAGTATGTGCAGCAGTAACACTTATAAAAACACTAATTAAGGAAACGGTTAAGTAAGTATCATTTCTTTCGTGTTTTCCAAGTTTTTTAATTAGTTTGTTAGAAAGTATACCTAAGATAAAACCAATAACTGCTCCTAAAACTATTGAAAGTCCTAGTTCTAATAAAGGTTTAAGGATAGCTTCGCCAATTTTAACTTCTCCGCCACCAATTAGAGCCTTAGAAACTGACAAGCAAACACCAAAGATAATAATTCCAACGCCATCATCTAAGCCGACTACAGGAAGTAGTGTATCTGTAACAGGTCCAGAAGCCTTGTATCTTTTTACAATCATCATTATAGGTGCAGGAGCAGTAGCACAAGCTATTGCACCAAGCATAAGTGATAATGGCAAGTCCTGTTTAAAAATATATGTTGCTCCAATAACAACAAGGGTTGTAGTTATTGCCTGTACAGCAGTAATAATTAATATTTGTTTTGAACTATTTTTATATTTTGGAAACCAAAGTTCCATTCCAATTGAGAATGCAATAAAACCGATAGCAATGTTTGAAATAATCTCTAGTCCGTCAACAACCTTCTCAGTAACCAGTTTTAAAACTGGACCAACAATTACACCAGCTAAAATGTATCCAGTAACTGCAGGAATACCTATTTTCTCAGCAAGTTTACCAAGTACAAGTCCTAAAAGGATCATAAGACATAACATAGTTAAATAATAGTACGGACTATTTGTGTCAATATTTTGAAATATGTTTGTTAATAGTATCATAAAATCACCCAACAAATATTATATTACTTTTTTAGACAAAATGTGTATGAAAACATTTGCAATTATAAGATAAAAAATAAAAAACTTTTAATAATCATTGAAATAGTGTATAATATACATAATCAATAAATAAAATGAAGGAAGGTTAAAAAGATGACTGATTATAATTTTACTCTAATGTGTGATTTCTATGAATTAACTATGGCAAATGGTTATTTTCAAAGTGATATAAAAGATCAAATTTGTTACTTTGATGTCTTTTTTAGAACTATTCCTGATGGTGGAGGTTTTGCTATTGCCGCTGGTCTTGAACAAGTTTTAGAATACATAAAGAATATTCATTTTACAGAAGATGAAATAGCATATTTAAGAAGCAAAAAATGTTTTTCTGAAGAATTTCTAGAATATCTAAAAACATTTAGGTTTACTGGAGACATTTATGCTGTAAAAGAAGGAACAGTTATTTTCCCTAAAGAACCAATTATGATTGTTAGAGGTAATGCTATTGAAGCACAATTTCTAGAAACATTTGTTTTATCAGCACTAAATCATAATTCACTAATTGCCACAAAAGCTAATCGAATTGTTAGAGCTTCAAATAAACATGCAATTTCAGAATTTGGTGCTAGAAGAGCTCACGGACCACTTGCGGCAACATATGGTGCTCGTGCAGCTTATATTGGAGGCTGCGTTGGTACATCAAATGTATTAACTGATTATTTGTTTAATGTTCCTGTTACAGGAACAATGGCACATTCTTGGGTGCAAATGTTTGACACTGAGTATTTAGCATTTAAAAAATACTGTGAAGTATATCCAGATGATGTAGTTTTATTAGTTGACACATTTGATATTTTGCGAAGCGGTGTACCAAATGCTATAAAAGCTTTTAATGAAGTTTTAAAACCATTAGGTAAAAGACCTAAAGGAATTAGAATTGACTCTGGTGATATTGCTTATTATTCACGTAAAGCTCGTGAAATGCTTGACAAAGCTGGATATGAAGATTGTAAGATTGTTGCTTCAAATTCATTAGATGAATACATAATTAGAGATTTATTTTTCCAAGATGCAAAAGTTGACTCTTTTGGTGTTGGTGAAAGACTAATCACTAGTAAAAATAGTCCTGTGTTTGATGGAGTGTATAAACTTGCTGCTGTTGAGAAAAATAATATTATCATTCCAAAGATTAAAATAAGTGAGAATGTAGAAAAAATAACTAACCCTCACTTTAAAAAAGTTTATAGACTAATATCAAATGATACAAATAAAGCAATTGCTGATTTAATAACAGTATATGATGAAAAAGTTCCAGAAGGTCCAATAGAAATATTTGACCCAGAAGTAACTTGGAAAAGACAAATGGTAGATAATTATCATGTTCAAGAATTACTAGTTCAAGTTGTAAAAGACGGAGAAGTAATCTATGAAACTCCAAGTATGAAAGATATACAAGAATATTGTAAATCTCAAGTTAAAGAATTATGGGATGAAGTAAAAAGATTTGAAAATCCTCACAATTATTATGTAGATTTATCACAAAAACTATGGGATATAAAAGATGACCTTCTAAAGAAAGGCAAAGGAGGAAAATAAATGTATAGTAAACCATTAATTGGTGATTTTGTTACCTTATACGGAATATGTATCGCTATAGGCATATTAGTATGTATCGTTGTTTTAAGGTGGCTAGGTAAGAAAACAAATGTTGACAAAAAATTTCTAGATTTTGTAGAGACAACTGCTTATGTTGCTATTTTGTTAGGATTCTTCTTTGCAAAATTATTCCAAGCAGTATATGACTTTATAGATAGTGGAAAATTTGACTTTATGAATGCTGGAATCACTTTTATTGGAGGATTAATCGGCGGAGCTGGAACATTTATTGTTATCTATATGATATTTAGAAAAAAACTTACAGGTAGAATCGTTGATGTATTACCTATAGTTCCATGTTGTATAACTGTAGCACATGCGTTTGGTAGAATTGGATGTTTCTTTGCTGGATGTTGCGGAGGAAGAAAAGCAGTCGAAGGCGATTTCTTCTATTTCCTTGCTATGAAGTTTCCAGAGGAAGGCTTAGTTTATCCAACACAACTTTTTGAAGCATTCTTCTTATTTGTATTATTTGGAGTGTTACTATTACTTGTTTTAAAGAAAAACTTTAAATATGGTTTTTCAATATATTTAGGTGCTTATGGTATTTGGAGATTTTTCCTTGAGTTTTTAAGAGATGATTATCGTGGAGAATTTATCCCCGGATTAACACCATCACAATTTTGGTCAATTATTATGGTTTTAGGTGCTGTTCCTGTTTACTTCTTAATTAAATATTTACTTAAAATAAGAAATAAAAGCAAAGAAGAAATAGTTAGTGTGGAAAAACCTAAAGAAGAAGTAGATACAAACGAAGAAACACATGATGAGAACATATAAGATGCGGGAAACCGCATTTTTAAACATTTAATTAAATATTTCTTGCTATATAAAAATATATGGTAAAATATGGTTGTAATAATTAATAATACACTATAAAACACACCTTAAACACGTAACAATATCCGCAGCAATATACGTAGCACAATCTATACTCTTTTTAGGTAAAGGGTTTTTTCGCGTATTTGTTAATTATTTAGTTTATGAAATAATAAAATATTATGTGAGGAGGAATCAAAATGAAGATTTATTTGTTTTTAAAAAGAATCATCAAAGAGTCTTTATGATTAGTATATAATTTATACTAATCAAATATGCAAAAAAGTAATGTAAATATAAAGAAAGGAAAGAAAAGTATGAAAAAAATAAGTTAAATAATTATAGTTTTATTATTAATTACAAGTTTAATGGGATGTAAAAAAGCAAGTAATTATACAGATGGAGAACATATAAAAAATGTATCTAAAATAATAGAAGAAAACTATTTAAAGGAAGGAGTAACTTATAAATTAAGGCCTCTTTACAATGAAGAAGATAAACTAGCTTATTTTGTTGTTGATTTTTTTAGCGAAGAGTTTAATACATTCTTTTATATAAAAATACAAGAAAAGGATATGTCATTATTCTTCAGTAATTCTCTTTATTCAAGAGATAATGGAGCAACGATACGAGGAGGACTTGTAGAAAGAGTATGGACAAGGGGAATGTATGTAAGGATAGACAAAGAAAAAGTTGCTAAATATGAAACAGATAAGGATGGAAACAAGGTATTACGTTACAGTAGCCCATTTGAGGAAGCAAATGTTGCCGATGATGTAAAATGCTATCTTGCACGCAAACCTAGACATTCTGGTGAATTCGTTCCAGCAATAAAAGAAAAAAGAAAATATATAAATTTAATAACAATGAAAGATAATAAAGAATATGATGGAGTGGATTCTATTTCATTTACTGCCATAGCGATGTTTAATTTATAAACACTAAACAAAATATAAAGAATATATATTTAAATTTATAAGGAGTGAGAAAATGATGAAAGTGATAATCGCTTTGGAACGTGTACTACAGTTGCAATGTTAAGTACAACAACTTAACTAGTAGAGTTGTTCCTGTAATATGCGTACCTGTAAAATAAAAGGAGTGATTAGCTCCTTTTTGGTTTAAAATCTAATAAGTTTCCTTAAACAAATGAACATTAAAATAATGGTTTTAATATAATGAACTTTTAAAATTATATTATTCCAAGGTTATTTATAATATAAGTTAAAGTTACCTAAAATCGGATATGATAATATTTGATAAACAAGTCTGTGCGAATAGGATTATTGTAATGGAAAAGAAGTGCATGATTAATTCCTCAAGATAAGAATGTGCTTTTTTACCGATTCTTTACTATGAATGATTAAAGATGATTATAACAAATAAATATTATACAAAATATGCTAATATTTTTAAATTCTATAATTAAATAATATTGTATCTTGATATTTTTGAAAAAATTATTTATAATTGTATTGGGTGATATAATGATAAAAAGTGAATATGCAAAAATAATTAGTGAAAAAACAAACGTTCCTAAATATATTGTTCAAAATGTAATAGATGAGTTTATAGAATTATTAAGTGATGAAATTGCATCTAATGAGAAAACAAATATTTCTAGCTTTGGTACATTTCAAAAATCATTTATAAAAGCTAAAAACCAATTTTCTCCAATAGATGGAAGTAAATCAAATAATGAATATTTTCGCATTTCTTTTAAATGCTCAAAAGAATTAACAAAAAAACTTCATGAAAAGAAATAACATAATAATTTAATGAACATAATATAATTTACTATGGGTAACTTAAAAAATGTTTATTTATTATTAATTTTACTTTTTAGTTTGGGAATCTTTATTTTTGTTGTTTATTATGATAAAGAACCTAACTATAATGTTTTTTATATTGATAAGTTAGCAGATTCAGAGGAAATAGATCTTTACCTCTTAGATGAAGAAAAGGAGATTAAAGCTGTTAAGGTATCAATTGCCAATAAGAATGATTATCGCGAAATATTTAGCTTATATAATGAAAAAATGAATAGTGTTGAAACTCATCTTACTAGTCCTTTAGTTTTCTGTACAGAAGTTAAAGAAATTAATCTACAAGGTGATGAATTAACAATATCAATTGATAAGTTATCAGAAGAAGTTGATAATGATAAGCTAATGCTATGTCTACTTAAAACATATAAAGAGATAGGAATAAAGAGTATTGTTCTTAATTCGGGGAAAGGGAGTTTAAGAATAAAATAAAGGATGTGACTTTTGCCACATCATTTTATTTTTTTATTATTGTACCTTTTAAGCCAAGTAGAGACTCATAGGCATTTTCAATTGAAGTTATTATTGCTATTCTATGATCTGCACCTTGGACAAATTTAATTGCAGCTTCGACTTTTGGTTTCATGCTTCCTTCTGAAAATTCATTTTGGTTATTGTAGTTAATTAATTCGCTAACGGATACTTCTTTAAGTTCAGTTTGATTTTCTTTGTTGAAGTGTAAACAAACATTACTAACTGCAGTAAGAATTAAAAGAATATCGGCATCAATTAGTTCGCCAAGTTTGCTTGAAGCAAAATCTTTATCTATGACAGAAGGGATGCCTAAGTAACTATTATTCTTTTTAATGACAGGAATACCTCCACCACCAGTACAAATAACAATTGCATAATCCATTAGATATTTGATAGAATTAGCTTCAAGAATATCAATAGGCTTAGGACTAGGAACAACACGACGATAACCTCTTCCAGCATCTTCTTTAGTTGGAAATGGCTTTGTAATTGCTTCTTCGTATGTATAAAATGAACCTATAGGTTTTGTTGGATTCTCAAAGGCGGGATCATTTTCAGACACAACAACACGTGTAATCAAAGGAACGACATTTTTTTGAATACCTTCATTTGTGAGAGCATCATATAAAGCATTTTGTAAATGATATCCAATGTATCCCTGACTCATAGCGCCACACTCAGGAAAAGGCATTTCTGATATTTTTTTATTGATTTTATTACCTTCTTCAAAAGCTAAATTTATTAAACCAACTTGAGGACCATTTCCATGAGTTAAAACAACTTTGTATCCTGCTTTAATTATAGGAATAAGAGATTTTGCAGTTGCATGGGCTCTTTCGATTTGTTCAGTTGGAGTATTACCTAAAGCATTTCCTCCTAAAGCAATTACTACTCTACTCATCTTTCACCATTGTTGCGTATATAACGGCTTTAATTGTGTGAAGTCTATTTTCAGCCTCATCAAAAACGACAGATTGCTCGCTTTCAAAAACGTCTTCGGTTACTTCTAATCCATTTAACCCGTATTTTTCATAGATTTCCATTCCGATTTTTGTTTCAAGATTATGGAAGGAAGGTAAGCAGTGAAGAAAGATGGCATCATCTTTAGCAAGGGCCATAACGTTTTTATTAACTTGATAAGGTAAAAGCATTTCAATACGTTCTTTCCAAACGCTATCTGGTTCACCCATAGATACCCATACATCAGTTACAACAACATCTACATCTTTTACACCTTCCTCAATTGATTCAGTAAGAGTAATTTTCCCAGATGTTTCTTTACATACTTCTAAACACTTTTCTACAAGTTCTTTAGAGGGCATTAGACTTTTTGGGCCAACAGCACGGAAATCTAAACCAAGTTTAGCACTCATAATCATTAAAGAGTTACCCATATTATAACGAGCATCGCCAAGATAAGCCATTTTAATACCTTTTAATTTTCCTTTATGTTCAAGAATAGTTAAGGCATCAGCAAGCACTTGGGTTGGGTGATACCTATCAGTTAATCCATTCCAAACAGGTACATTAGCATAGGCTGCTAATTCTTCTACAGTTTCATGTTTGAATCCACGAAATTCAATTCCATCAAACATTCTTCCTAAAACTCTAGCAGTATCTTTGATACTTTCCTTTTTGCCCATTTGTGATCCTGTAGGGCCTAAGTATGTAACATGCATACCAAGGTCATAAGCAGCAACTTCAAAAGAGCAACGAGTACGAGTACTATCTTTTTCAAAGAGCAAGGCGATGTTTTTGTTTTTAAGAACATAAGTTTCTTTGCCTTCTTTTTTCATTTTCTTAAGTTCTGAAGAAAGGTTTAAAAGATACATAACTTCTTCAGGACTATAATCAAGTAATGTAAGCAGATTGCGATTGTATAAATTCATAATTATCCTCCATGTTATTTTCTATATAATGGCATACACATACATCTAGGACCGCCACGTCCTCGTGACAATTCACTAGAAGGGATTGGGATTACATCTACGTTATTTTCTTTAAGAATTGTATTAGTAATATGATTACGATTGTAAACAATTACTTTTCCAGGAGCAATAGCTAGGGTATTAGCACCATCACTCCATTGCTCACGATCAGAAGAAATAGAATCTTCGCCACCGCATTTGATTAAAACTACATCATTTCCTAAATAATTAGAAAGAATATTAGAAATGGTATCGTTAATTTCTCTAACAATAAGCTTATTTTCTTCTGTTTTATTTTTAGTTAGCTCAAAAACTTTAAAATTATTAGTACAATGTGAATGAACAGTAAATTTATTATAATCAACTTGTGTAAAGACAGTATCAAGATGCATAAATGATCTACGTTTAGGCAAATCAAAAGCCAAGACAATTTCAAATGCTGATCTTTCAAAAATATTCTTTGCCAGTTTTTCAATTGATGAAGGATGTGTTCTTTCACTAATGCCAACACAAATAATTTTACTATTTAAAACTATTATATCTCCACCTTCAATACTTGTTTTATAATCGCGATTATAAAATAAATTATTAGTTTTATAAATTGGATGATATTTGAAAATATATTTACCATAGATTGTTTCGCGAGATCTTGTTGTAGTTTTCATTTTGTTTAAAGATACACCATTGCCTATGATTGCAAATGGATCTCTTGTAAAATAAAGATTTGGCATTGGATCAGTTACAAAAGGATAATCAGAAATATAATCACTTAATGTACGTTTTGAAAAGTTAGGTATTTCATCTTTTCTAATACCAGACATAGTCTTTTTAACCATTTCCTTTGTATTTGTAAATGATTTTAAATATTCTTCTGTATAGAATGATAATGTTTCGCTAGCAATATTTGCTTCTTGAATGAATTCTTTAATAAATTCATTTTTTACTCTTGGATTTGTGTCTAAGCTTTCAGTAACTAAATCAGTTAAATAGACAACTTCAACACCATTTTCTCGTAAGACCTTAGCAAAACTTCGATGTTCCTCAATAGCTAGTGGCAGCCAGGGAATATCATCAAATAAAAGATCAGATAAGATAGTTGGAGTTAAATTTTCAAGCTCTTCCCCAGGTTCATGCAGAAGAACAGTTTTTAATGGTCTAATTTCTGAAAAGACATTTAATTTATTCATTAAGTACCTCCTAGAAGTTTGTATAATTATTATATCACAATTGAAGAATACTAATCAATAAATTATTAAAAAATGGAATTTGTTATTTCAAAAAATATCTTTTAAAAAAGAGAATAATATGATAAAATAAACGTATATAAAATTATAACGAGGTGAAGCTAATGAAAAAGATACTATTAGTTTTAATAATGGCCTTAGTGGTTAGTTTATTAGGATGTGTGAGTAAAAATAATTCAATAGAATTAAAAGAAAAAGGTAAAGAAGAATATTATGTTGGTGAAAGGTTTTCATGTGAAGGATATACTTTACTTGTAACTATAGATGGGAAAACTAAAAAGGTTAATCTTGATGAAACAATGGTTAATGTGGATAAGTTTCAAAGCGAAGGCGAAAAAAAGATTTACGTTGAATATAAAGAAAATGGTGTAATACTAAAAACGACAATAATTGTTATGGTAAAACCATTAGAAAAAATAACACTTGAAAGTATAAGTGTAAAAGAAAAAGGAAAAATAGAATATTTAGTTGGGGAAAAGTTCGATGTTAATGGATATGTTATTGAGTGTATATATTCAGATAAATCAAAAGAAGAGAAAACAGTTACTCTTGATATGATTGACTATGTAGATGAATTCAAAGAAACTGGTGAAAAAATAATAACAATATCATATACAAGTGAAGATGTAACAAAAACTGCACAGGTAAAAATAAATGTTAAGGCAATTGAACCAGTAAAAATAGAAGTTAAACAAGTTGGAAAAGATTATTATACATATGAATATGAGTTGGATCTAACAGATTATATTTTTACAGTAACATATAGCGATGGAACTACAAAAGATGTTAAATTAGAAAAAGGAAATTGCACTCCAACTTCTTTTGAAGAAAATATAACTGATGAACCAATTGAAACTGTTATAACAGGAACTTATGTTGAAGGCGATAAAACATTAACAGTAACATTTACAGTAAATGTTTATTCTGAATGGGGTTATGAAGAATATGTTGGTATGCTTGAATCATTAGAACTTAGCGAGAAGATATATCAAGATTTATGTGATATCATTCCAACGGAAGCTACAGAAAAAATTAATCTACCATCTTCAAAGGATTATGGATATAAATTTACTTTGTTATATTCTTCATCAAATGCTGATGTTTTAAGTCCTACTGGTAACGTAACAAGATTTGATGATGACAAAGTTGTAACTATTACACTAACAATTAAAAATGAGTATTTAGAAAAAACATACACATGGGATGTTTTAATAAAAGGTTTAGGACCTGTTATCTTAAGACCATGGGATAATAGTAAAAAACACATATTTGGATACTTCTATGAAGGAACATCACATCTAATGTCAGAAGATGATGCTCGTAGAATAGATGTAATCAATTACTGCTTTGCAAGAGTAAGAAATGGAATATGTGATATAAGTGAATTAAAATATTTGAATGAAAATATAAAATTACGTCGTAGCACCGGTGTAAGAATGGTACTTTCTATTGGTGGCGGTGGAAAAGATACTTATGGATTTAGTGATGCCTGCCTAACACAGGAAAGTCGTAAAGTATTTATAGACTCAATGATGGAAATTTTAAAGAAATATAATCTTGATGGATTTGATATTGACTGGGAATATCCAAGTTGGGAAGGCTTAGGTGATTCAAAACCTGTTGATAAAGCTAATTTTACACTGTTGCTTAAAGAATTAAGAGAAGCTTTAGATAACTATAAAGAAGGATTATTACTAACTGCTGCCCTAATTGGTGGAGTTAACGTAGATAGATTTTATGAGGTAAGTGAAATAAATAAATACTTAGATTTTGCTCACATTATGACATATGATTTAAACAATAGCGGAGTTGCTTCACATCATAGCAATCCGTTCAAGGGAAATAGAGCATACTCGGCTAAATCAGCAATGGATACATATCATGATGGCGGAATGGATTATAATAAAATAGTTATTGGTGCTGCTTTCTATGGTAAAATTTCAAAACTTAAAGCTCCAACTACTCCAGAACAAGCTCTAAACAAAGCCACTGAAAGTGCCACAACAATTCACTATACTGCAATTGTAGAGATGATGAAAGATAGCAAGTATGTAAAAGTATTTGACCAATCAACTGGAGCATACTATTTATCGGATGGTGAGTATTTCATAACATATGATGACCCACAAGCAATTATAACAAAATGCCGTATGACTGAACAATATAACTTAGGAGGCATAATGTTCTGGGATTATGGTTCTGATGCTACAGGTACTTTATTACGAACAATGTCAGCAGAAATATCAATGATAAACAGCGGAAGGTAAAAAATGAAAACAATACACATGATGATAGGCATACCAGGCAGTGGTAAAACAACTTTTGTAAAAAAACTAGCAAGTGAAAAAGGATATGATGTTGTTTCAACAGATATCGTTAGAGCTAATCATCCACAAATGGACGAAAAAGATGTATGGCCAACTGTTTATAAAATGATTGGTGATATTCTTTTAGAAAAAGATAATTGTATTTTTGATGCTACAAACACAACAAAAAAAGTAAGGGATCGTTTCAAAGAAAATGTAAACTTATATATTAAAGATTATCAAATCTATGGTTATTATTTTCCAACAAATTATAAAGAATGTATAAAAAGAGTAGAAAAAAGAAATACTCAAAAAGGGGAATTGTATTTACCTGTGGATGTTATTAAATCTTATGGAGAGAATATTTATCCTCCTACATATGAAGAAAGTTTTACAAATTCATTTGTAATGACACAAATGCCAAATTTATTGAAAGGTTTAATTGATGATGCCTATCAAGGATATGGATTCTATTTCAAAAGTGAAAATGAAGAAGTAGAAGAGTATAGTGGTTTTGCAAATATAAATACATGTGAAGCAATAAGAGAAAATACTAATTTTAGATTAGCTAGTGTAACAAAACAATTTATTGCTTACGCTATTATGACATTAGTAGAAAAAAATAAAATATCTCTTGAAGATACTTTATATGATTTTTTTCCTAATATGCCAGAATATACAAAAGAAATTACAATAAAGAATTTACTTAATCATACTTCTGGGTTATTAGATTATGAAGATATGCCTCACTACGAAGAAACAGATGAAAACTACAAACAAGTATCAGATGAAGAAGTTTTAGAATTTGTAAGAAATACTGATAGACAATATTTTAAAACAGGAGAAAAATATCAATATAGCAATACTGCTTACGTACTACTTGGTCTAATAATTCAAAAAGTAGCCAATGAAAGGTTAGAAGAATACCTACGAAAAGAAGTTTTCGAAAAGAATGGTTTATTAAATACAAAACTTAATTTAGAAAAAGTAACTGTTATCAAGCCAAGGGCATATGGCCATATTGAACAAAATGGGAAACTAGTCTTAAAGGATCAATATTGGTGTAGTGCTACTTTAGGTGATGGTGGTATATATTCATCAATTCCTGATTTAAAAAAATGGTTAAAAGTAATTGAAAATCTTAAAGAACCTTACTCGCAAATGATTAAAGCACATACAATCAACGGAATTAGCATCGAATATGGCTTAGGCTTGAGGGTAAAGAAATTAGGAGATATGGACCTAATTTATCACTGCGGTGATACGATAGGAACAAATACGATTATTGGATACGTTAAGAAAAACGAAAAAATTAAATATGAATTTATTCTACTAACTAATAAGGGTGGAAAAGACACAGCTATTCTTATTGAGAATTTAAAAAAGGAATTAGGATTATAGGCTTAATCAAGGGTATGTTTAGAAAAAAAAGATAAACATACCTTTTTTATGTAAAAATAATGAAAAAAATAAAAAAACTCTTGCGTATTTATATCGGTTGTGCTATAATATTGTAGCAATGGTTCCATGGTGTAGTGGTTAACATGCCAGTCTGTCACACTGGAGATCGCGGGTTCAAGTCCCGTTGGAACCGCCATTATGTGCCTATAGCTCAATTGGATAGAGCGTCTGACTACGGATCAGAAGGCTGGGGGTTCAAGTCCTCTTGGGCACGCCATTTTAAAAAAATAAAAGTCTTCTTGACTTTTTAAACAAAATGATATATAATTTATATCGTTCTTCGGGAAATAGCTCAGCTTGGTAGAGCGCTTGGTTTGGGACCAAGATGTCGCAGGTTCGAATCCTGTTTTCCCGACCATTGCAGGTATGGTTTAATGGTAGAACAACAGCCTTCCAAGCTGCTAGTGCGAGTTCGATTCTCGTTACCTGCTCCATTGACAATTAGTTATGATATGCTTGCATATCATATTTTTTTATGGAGGTTAAATATAAATGAAAATTATTTCACTTTTAGAAAACACATCAAATACAAACTTAAAGCCTAAACATGGGTTATGTCTTTATATAGAAACATTAAAACATAAGATTTTATTTGATCTTGGACCTGATGAAACATATATCAAAAATGCTAAACTAAAGAAAATTGATTTAGAGGAAATAGATATAGTTATTATCTCTCATGGCCACATTGACCATGGGGGAGGGTTAAAGTCTTTTTTGAAAATTAATTCAAAAGCTAAAATTTATATTCAAGAATCAGCATTTAGAAAATACTATTCTAAGTTTTTATTTATATATATAAATATAGGTCTAAAGAATATCACAAATAATCGTATAGTTATGATAAATGGAGATTATAAAATTGATGAAAACATACGCCTTTTTACTTCTAAAGGTAATGAACTACCTTCACCAATGAATAAAAACTTACTTGACGAAAATAAAAACAAAGATAAATTTATCCACGAACAAAATTTAATAATCAAAGAAAATAAAGTAGTCTTGATAATGGGTTGCGGGCATAATGGTGTAATTAATATCTTAGAAAGTGCCAAAGAACCTATTGATATTTGTATTGGCGGTTTTCATTTATATGATCCAATAACAAAGCAAAGTGTTGATAAATTATATTTAGATAATTTAGGTGCTAAACTAAATAGTTATAAGACATGTTTTTATACGTGTCACTGTACAGGTAAAAAGAATTATTCATATTTATCATCTAAAAATAAAAATATAAAATATTTATCTTGTGGGGAGGAGATAGACATATGATGAATAATAATAGAATCGTATTAGATAATATAAATAAAATACATACAACTACAATGGGTTTAGAACGTATAAAGAAAAATACAAGTATTGAAGGTGATGTAATAAATTACATCAAAAGTATTATCCATAATTCTATAATATATAGAAAGGGTAAGAACTATTATGTACATTTTAAAAATTATTTGTTTACTATTAATGCTTATAGTTACACTGTAATAACAGCTAAAAAAATTAAAGAGAAAAAAATTGAATTCTACCCGATTACTTTAAAATCAATTGATGATAGTTCTATAAATAACTTATATGACATTATTACAAGTGAGAATATCAAAAAAACTTATATGATAGATGATTTTAAAACTAATAAAGAAGCTTTTGAATATGCAACCTTTTTACAAACTCTATCATATATAGAAGACATACTAGTTTTTGGAATATATTATGATGAAACGCTAGTTGGATTAATCAATGAAGTTTCAAAAAATAATAAAGAAATTGAAGTAGGGTATTGTATCTTACCAACATATCAAAATAGAGGTATAGCAACAAAAGCCCTGCAAATATTTATTGATTACCTTTTTGGTATTGGTTATGAAAAAGTTAAAGCAAGTTTCTTTGAAGGAAATATTGCTAGTCAAAAAGTTATGGAAAAGTGTCATATGGTATATACAGGAAAAAAAGAAAAATTTGAATATCAAAAAGAGATAAAAACATGTATTTGTTATGAAATTACAAAAAATAAATAATTTTATTAAGAGCTCTTTAGCTCTTATTTTTTAATTTAAAATAAATAAATCCTTTCTTTTTTAGAAATAATATGGTATAATAAACATAAATAATCAAGTGAAGTATATGAATAAAATTGAGAATGAAAATTACAAAAAAATGATTAATTGTGAAGTCTATGATCTAAGTGATAACTTTTTAAAGAAAACGAGAGATAGAACCCATAAACTATTTTATAAGTATAATAATACACATTTAACTGGCAAAAGAAAAAGAATTTTAGATAAATTAATTCCTCAAAATAATAATGTTTATTTAGAAGGACCAATTTATATAGATTATGGCATAAATACTTCTTTTGGAAAAAATTGTTATGCAAATTTTAATCTAACAATTTTAGATACATGTTTAGTAACAATTGGCGATAATGTATTTATTGGCCCTAATGTATCTATAGTAACACCGCTTCATCCCTTAAAGAAAGATGAGCGAAGAATGTATGTTAATGATAAGGGTGTACTTACAGATAGAGAAATGGGGAAGCCTATAAATATAGAAAATGATGTTTGGATATGTTCTAATGTAGTTATATGTGGTGGTGTAACTGTAGGCAGCGGAGCAGTTATAGGAGCAGGATCAGTAGTAACAAAGGATATTCCTGAAAATGTTTTTGCTGCTGGCAATCCATGTAAAGTAATAAAGAAAATAGATTGTTAGTGATGGAGGTTTTTATGATTGAAACTTTAAAAGATTTAAAAGAAAGAAGAAGCTGTAGAAAGTATTTAGATAAGCAAATAAGTGACGATGAATTAAATCAGATTTTGGAAGCTGGTACGTATGCTCCAACAGGAATGGGCAGACAATCACCGGTTATTGTATGTATTCAAAATAAAGAGTTAATAAAAAAAATTTCCTTAATGAACGCTAAAGTTATGGGAGGTAATGGCGATCCATTCTATGGTGCTCCAACTCTTTTAATTGTTCTGGCAGATCCTAACATAAGAACATATTTGTATGATGGTAGTCTTGTTATGGGTAATTTAATGAATGCTGCTCAAGCTGTGGGAGTTGCTTCTTGTTATATATTTAGGGCTAAAGAGGTTTTTGAGACAGAAGAAGGAAAAGAATTATTAAAAGAATGGAATATTCCAACAAATTATGTGGGTATTGGTAATTGCATTCTTGGTTATGCTGATGAAGGTGGCATAAAACCAGCACTTCCAAGAAAAGAAAATTATATAATAAAAGTAAAATAAAGGAGAAAGTGATGAACAAGAAATTAGAAAATTTTTGCAAGGAATTTGGCTATGATGTAAATGGTCAAGTTGGTTATGGGATTGTTAATGGTTATGAGGTTAATATTTATTTAGAACAAGATTATAGTTATCCTGTACGTGTGCATATTTCCACTTTTATAACAGATGAACAAAAAAGTAGAGTTAAAGCTGAGCTAGATGCAAAAAATATTAAGAGATTAAATGTGTCATTTGATAGATATGGATTAGTTTTAGGTTTAAATGATACTACAATGGGTAAGTTAATGACAAGATTAAATGACATAATCAAAGGAGCAATTGAAACATTGAAAAATGCTGAAGCTTTAGATTTTGAATATTGTCCTGTATGTGCCATGAAGTTCGATGAAACAAACAAAAAGTGTTGTGTTATTAATGGTGTAAGAATAACGCTAGATAATGAATGTATTTCTGAAATTAATCAAGAAATAGAAAGCAGAAACAAGGAATTTGATAGTCAACCCAATAATATTTTAAAAGGATTAGGTGGTGCCTTAATTGGTGCTCTTGTAGGTGCAATTATTACTTTTATCCTTTTCTTATTAGGTTATGTTGCAACAATTTCTGGAATAGTAGCTGTTTGGCTAGGATGCTTTTTATATAAGAAATTTGGTGGTAAAGCCAATGCATATATGTATGCAATTGTTTCTGGAGTTACTCTTGTCTTCTTATTAGGAACATGTTTATTAATGTATATTCAAGTTTCATCTGTACTTATTGAAAACAAAACAGGCATTGAAGCATTTAAAGAGGCTATGCTTCAAAATGAATTCAAAGCGGAATTTATTAAAAATATGTTCATGATATTTGTATTCACAGCAATTGGAATAGTATGTGCAATAATTGATGAGGTAAGAAAAAATAAACGTCAAAGCGGAATTTAATTAAACATTTGATGGATTTGTAATATAAAGAAAATTAATATCTATTAATAATTATATTGAATTCAATAACCTTGAAACTAATGAAAAGGTTACATATTAAAGATAAGCAAGAAAAATATGATGCTTTAGATACTTTAATACATAAAGTGTAATAAGATAAATTATAAATTTGATAACGATTACATTTTGTTGACAATAAAAATTATTAATGATAAAATTAAGTAAATGAAAGTTGACCACATTATGTGGTTTCTTTTTTGCAAAGGAGTGATACAATGCTGAAAACATTAACTAAGAGCATTAGAGAGTTTAAAAAACCTTCAATTCTTACAATCATAATAGTTTCTTTTGAAGTTATCATGGAATGCCTTATTCCTTTTGTTGTTTCAATGCTTTTAGATTGCATTCAAACAAACAAAGGATTAAATGCAATTGTCTTATACGGGGGAATTTTAATTGCAATGGCAATTGTCTCGCTATTATGTGGTGCTCTTGCAGGTAAATTCTGTGCTACAGCTTCATGTGGTTTTGCAAGAAACTTGAGAAAGGATATGTTTACTAAAATACAATCATATTCATTTGAAAATATTGATAAGTTTCAAACATCATCATTAGTTACAAGATTAACAACTGATATAAGCAATGTCCAAATGGCTTATATGATGCTAATTAGAACAGCCATTAGAAGTCCATTTATGTTGATATTCTCATTTACTATGGGATTTATAATGGGTGGAAAAGTTGCTTTAATTTATGTAGTTGTTATACCTTTCTTATTATTCGGTTTATTTATGATTTCACGTAAAGCTATGCCTTTATTTAGAAAAGTATTCAAAAAATATGATGATTTAAATAATTCTATACAAGAAGATGTTAAAGGTATGCGTGTAGTAAAATCATTTGTTCGTGAGGATTTTGAAATAAGTAAATTTGATAAAGCGGCTACAGATGTTTGTAAAGACTTTACTAAAGCTGAAAGAATTTTAGCATGGAACTCACCAATTATGCAAATTTGCCTATATGGTATAATGATTGTAATTCTATCATTTGGCTCAAAAACAGTGATTAGTTCATTTGGAAAAGATTTGGGTATTCATCAAATGTCAGCTCTTCTAACTTATGGATTTCAAATTTTGATGAGCTTAATGATGATCTCTTTTATCTATGTAATTCTAACAATGTCATACGAATCGGCTGAAAGAATTGTAGAAGTATTAAAAGAAGAAAGCACACTAAAAAATCCAACTAATCCAGTGATGGAAATTAAAGATGGATCTATAGATTTTAAAGATGTTTCTTTTAAATATGCTACAAGTAAAATGATATTAGAACATATTAATATTTCCATTAAATCAGGAGAAACAATTGGAATTATTGGTGGTACAGGTAGTGCTAAAAGTACATTAATACAACTAATATCTCGCTTATATGATGTAAATGAAGGAGAAGTGTTAGTTGGTGGCATTAATGTTAAAGATTATGATCTAGACGTTTTAAGAAGTGGAGTTGCTGTAGTTCTTCAAAAGAATGTTTTGTTTAGTGGTACAATTAAAGAAAACTTAAGATGGGGAAATAAAAATGCAACTGATGAAGAACTTGTAAAAGTATGTAAATTAGCTCAAGCCCATGAATTCATTAATTCATTTCCAAACAAGTATGATAGTTACATCGAACAAGGTGGAACAAACGTATCAGGTGGTCAAAAACAAAGATTATGTATTGCTAGAGCTCTTCTTAAGAATCCTAAAATAATTATATTTGACGATTCAACAAGTGCAGTTGACACAAAAACTGATGCAATGATTAGAAAAGGTCTAAAGGAATATATTCCAGAAACAACAAAATTAATAATTGCCCAAAGAATTGCAAGTGTTGAAGAAGCAGATAAAATTATTGTTATGGATAATGGAAAAATATCAGGAATTGGTACACATGATGAACTTCTAAAAAGCAATGCAATATATCAAGAAGTATATGAATCTCAAAATAAGGTAGGTGGCAAAGATGAATAAACCTATCAAAAAACCAAAACAACTAAAACGTTTATTTAAAATGCTATTTAAATTTTATCCAGTAATGATGACTATAACAATTGTTTTTATAATTATAAATGCAATTGTATCAGCTATTCCAGCAGTATTTATGAAAAATGTTATTGGAATAGTTAATGAAAGTTATCAAACTGGTGATTGGAATAGTGTTTCTGAAAAAATATTAAGTTTAGTTTTATTATTGGGAATCATGTATGTGATTTCATTAATTGCAGGAATTGTTTATAATCAATTACTAGCAGTCATTACTCAAGGCTTTCTAAAGAAGATGAGAGGCGAAATGTTTGCTCATATGCAATCACTTCCTATAAAGTACTTTGATACTCATAATCATGGAGACATTATGAGTTACTACACAAATGATATCGATACACTAAGACAAATGATTTCTCAAAGTGTTCCTCAACTATTAAGTTCATCAGTAATTGTAATTGCTGTTCTTACGATTATGCTTTGGTACAGCGTATGGCTTACTTTAGTTGTTATAGGTGGTGTATGTATAATACTTCTTATAACTAAAACAGTTGGAGGCAAGAGTGCTAAGTACTTTGTTTCTCAACAAAAAGCGATTGGTAAAACTGAAGGATTCATTGAAGAAATGATGAATGGCGAAAAAGTAATTAAAGTCTTTACTCATGAAGAAGAAAGTATTAAAGATTTTGATAAGATTAATGATTATCTATATGATCAATCAGAAAAAGCAAATAAATATGCTAATATGCTTATGCCTATATTAAATAATATAGGAAATATCTTATATGTATTTGTTGCATTTGTTGGGGGATTGTTATTATTAAATTATGCTTTTAATTTGAGTTTATCTGGTGAAATATTAAGTATTGAGATTGTTGTTGCGTTTCTTAATATGACAAAGCAATTTACAGGAAATGTTAGTCAAGTGTCTAACCAAGTAAATTCTGTTGTTATGGGCTTAGCAGGAACAAATAGAATATTTGATTTATTAGACGAACAAAGTGAAGTAGATAATGGATATGTTACTCTTGTAAATGCTAAAGAAGTCAATGGCGAGATTGTTGAATGTAAAGAAAGAACAGGAATGTGGGCATGGAAACATCCACATCAAGATGGAACAGTAACTTATACAAAACTTGCTGGAGATGTACAAATGTTTGATGTTGATTTTGGCTATACAGAGGATAAAATAGTTTTACATGATGTTTCTTTGTATGCAAATCCTGGTCAAAAAATTGCCTTTGTTGGTGCAACAGGTGCTGGAAAGACAACAATTACAAATTTGATTAATAGATTCTATGACATTGCCGATGGAAAGATTAGATATGATGGAATTAATATAAATAAGATTAAAAAGGCTGATTTAAGAAAGTCTTTAGGAATAGTACTTCAAGATACAAACCTATTTACAGGAACAGTACTTGACAATATTCGCTATGGTAAATTAGATGCTACAGATGAAGATTGTATCGAAGCAGCAAAATTGGCTGGTGCTGATGATTTTATATGCAAGATGAAGGATGGATATAATACCTACTTAACAAATAATGGTGGAAACCTTAGCCAAGGTCAAAGACAATTAATAGCAATTGCTAGAGCCGCTGTGGCTAATCCTCCAGTTATGATTCTTGACGAAGCAACTTCTTCAATAGATACACGTACTGAAGCAATAGTTCAAAAAGGTATGGATGCTTTGATGAAAGGAAGAACTGTTTTTGTTATAGCACATAGATTATCTACAATCAGAAATGCAGATGTTATAATGGTTCTTGATCATGGACGTATTATCGAACGTGGAACTCACAAAAAGCTTATCGAAGAAAAGGGACAATATTATCAGTTATACACTGGAGCATTCGAACTAGAATGAATAAAAGTTACGCATTTAGCGTAACTTTTTTGTAGTTGCTATTATCAATAAAATATGTTAAAATATATTTAAATGGGAGGTTAAATAAATGTCACTAGAAAAAGTAAAAGAATATTTTAAACAATATAATATAGAAAGCAGAATAAAAGAACTTGATGAAACTAGTGAAACTTGTTTCTTAGCTGCAAAAGCTCTGGGAACTGAAGAAAATAGAATAGCAAAGAGTATGGGTTTCTTAGTAAAAGATACACCAATTATTATCGTAACAAGTGGTGATATGAAGATTGACAACTCAAAATATAAACATTTATTTTCTGTAAAAGCTAAGATGTTAACAGCCGATGAATTAATAAAATTTATAGGACATCCTGCAGGAGGAGTGTGCCCATTTGCTGTAAAAGAAAATGTTAAAATATATTTAGATATTTCTCTTCAAAGATTTGAAACAGTTTTTCCAGCATGTGGAAGTATAAATAGTGCTATTGAACTAACAATTCCTGAACTTGAAAAATATTCTCACTTTGAAAAGTGGATTGATGTATGTAAAGGAAAAGAATAATTATGGATGATAAAACAAATGTAACTAGAATATTAGATCAAAAGAAAATCAAATATACATATTATACCTTTGAGACAAATAAAGCTTTAAGTGCTGAAGAAGTAGCACTAAAAATAAATAAAAGTGCCACAAATGTCTATAAAACTTTAGTAACTATTGGTAAATCAAATAAAAACTATTGTTTTGTTGTACCTGCTTTGAAAGAATTAGATTTAAAAAAAGCAGCATCTAGCGTTAATGAAAAATATATCGAAATGATACATCAAAAGGAATTATTACCATTAACAGGATATGTGCATGGCGGATGTTCACCGATTGGAATGAAAAAAATTTTACCAACAGTAATTGATATTTCGGCTGAGAAATTAGATTCAATAATTGTAAGTGCAGGTAGAATAGGAGCCCAAATTGAATTATCACTAAATGACTTAAGAAAAGTAATAAATATAAAATCATTTGACATAACAAAATAAAGGAATTTTATGAAGTTAAAACTAAAGAACTTAAAATACTCATTTCGATGTTTAAAAGAGGTAATTAAAAAACACCCAGCATTTTTGATTTGCGGAATAATTGAAATAATTTGTCTGGTTATTACTAAACTAATTCCCGTAAATGTTGTTGGTAAAATTGTTTCTTCTTTTAAAGAAGGACAAACATTTAAAGAAATACTTTATATAATAATTACTAATGTTATAGTTTTTGTCATAGCAAGTATAGTTTATGAAATTATTGATTTTGTAAAGTATTACATTAATTCCCATTTTAAACTTGCTTTTTCAATAACATTATTTGAAAAATTAAAAAGTGTGGATTATGAATTTCACCAAAACCCTAATTTTCTAGACAACTACACAAGAGCTTTAGATAATGGAGCCGAAAAAATATATAATGTTGCCTTAAAACAAATGGATATGATAAAAGAGATAGTTCAAAGTATCTTTATTTTATCAATTGTTTTCTCAACAAGTAAACTTGCTGTTTTATACGCTTTAATTGTAACAATTATATATTTATTTATGAGACGAAGAAGTAGTGAACTTCAATTTATCTCGATGTCAGATCAAAGACCATTTATGCGCATTGACTGGGGAATATCTTTGGTATATTTTGTGAAAGATGCAATCCCTGATCTTAAGACAACAGATATAAATGATGTTCTTCTTGAAGAACATGATATGGTCAACAAAGAAAGGCTAAAAATTTATAAGAAAATAGTTACTAAAAAAACTATTTGTGATACCATATCTCAAATTCTTATGGCTTCAATTTTTCCAGTTATGATATTCTTTGTATCATTAAGCACAATAAAAAATAAAGATATTGCTGCTCTTGCTTCATTAACAGTTGCCGTAACAACCATTTCTCAATGTATTAATAGGTTTATTACTATTATTACACAAATACAAATGGATGCATTAGAAGCAAAAGTAACCTTTGAGGTTTTAGATATGGATTCTAAAATTGAAGGATCTAATGGTGATGAAGTACAAGAAGAATTTGAAAAACTAGAGATAAAGAATATGTCATTTGGATATACTGAAAAAATGATTTTAAATGATATTGATTTGGAGATTAAAAAAGGAGAAAAGGTAGCAATAGTTGGTACTAATGGTGCCGGTAAAACAACTCTTGTAAAATTGTTGTTAAGATTATATGATCCTCAAAATGGTAAAATTTGTTATAATGATAAAGATTACAAATCACTTAATCCTAAGTCTTTACGAAGAAAAATTGGTGCAGTGTTTCAAAATCCTGAAGTTTATAGTGTAAGTGTTGGTGAAAATGTCCTTTTGAAAAAAATTGAAACTGAAGAGGAAAGAGAAAAAGTAATTGAAGCTTTAAAGTTTGCTGACATATATGATTATATAATGACACTACCTGAAGGAATTGAAACAATGGTAACGCGAGAGTTCCGCAGTGATGGTGCTGTTTTCTCAGGAGGACAATTGCAAAAAATTGCAGTTGCAAGAGGATATTGTCAAAACTATGAAGTATTATTACTTGATGAACCTTCAAGTAGATTAGATCCTATAGCAGAGGCTAAGATGTATCGAAATATGCTTAAAATGGGAGAAGGTAAAACATTAATTTTTATTTCACATAGGTTAAGTGCAGCAGTTAATTGCGATAAAATTCTTCTTTTTGAAAATGGTATAATAAAAGAAAAGGGAACACATGAAGAGCTTATGAAAATAGAAAATGGAAAATACAAAGAAATGTTTGTATCACAAGCAGAAAAATACATAGGTGATAACAATGATTAAAGATTTTAAAAAGAACATTGAAATTGTAAAATATGTTTTTAAATTTTGTCCATTTTATGCCATTTTCACATTAGTTTACATCATCTTTCAAGCAATAGCAACTCTTTCTAAAGTATATCTGGTTGAGAGAATTGTTAAGATTATTGAAAATATTATCGAAAATAATTCATCAGATATTAAAAATGTAATTACTATTATTGCAATTTATATTGTTATAATAATAGTTTGTAATATTTATAATTCTATATATCAAAACTATATAAAAGGTAAATATAGAATTATATTTATTAAATCAATGAGAACAGTAATGTTCAAAAAAGCAAAAGAAGTTGATTATGAAAGTTTTGATAATCCAGAGTTTTATGATAGATATTCATGGGCTATGCGTGAGATTAGTCGCGGAATAATTGTATATGAAGACTTTTCAACGTTCATTTCTTCACTTGTTAATACGTTTATGTTAGGAGCTTTTATTGGTATTAATGATATTATTTTAATAACTATAATTCTAATCTCCGTGATTAGTAGACTTATAATCACACAGAAAGTGAACAAAAATGCCCATAGGTTTAATGAAGAAACTGAACGAGATCGCCGTATGTTTGGTTATGTTAACAGAACATTTTATCAAGAACGCTTTGCAGCCGAGATGAAATCGACAGACATAAGTTGTTTATTGATTGATAGATGTAAAGAATCACAAAATAATATAGATAAGAAGTATCTTGAAATATATAAAGAAAACACAATCTTAAAGATTATTTCTTCGATAATTGCCAATATATTTGAACTTGCAGGAATGTATATATATCTTGCATACAAACTATTTAAGGGTTTAGCTGTATCTACTTTTTCAGCAATTATCTCAGCTGCTTCACAGTTCAGTTCAAACCTATATAGTATGGCAAACTTCTTTATTCGCATTAAAACCAATGCCCTATATATTGATTATATTCTAGATTATATGAATTATAAACCAAAATTAGAGACAATTGGAATGGAAGATTTAGATGATAAATTTGAATCATTAGAGGTAAAAAATGTATCATTTGCCTACCCCATAAGTGACAAAAATGCCTTAACGAACATAAATTTAAAATTAGAACGCAAAGAAAAAATAGCCATAGTTGGTTTGAATGGTGCTGGAAAAACAACCTTAATTAAACTTCTTTTAAAGTTTTACAATCCCAAAGAAGGAGATATTCTTTACAATGGTAAAAGTATAAAGAATGCCAAAGAAGATGTTTTGAGAAAAAAATATGCTATTGTTTTTCAAGACTATCGCATATATGGCGTTACTATTGGTGAGAATATTTTAATGAGGAAAATTGCAAATGAAGAAGATGAAAAAAGAGTTTGGACAGCATTAGAATATGTTGGCATGAAGGAAAAAATTACTAAACTACCTCAAGGAATTAATACAATTTGTACTCGTGAATTTCGTAGTGATGGTGCTGTTTTCTCAGGTGGAGAACTTCAAAGAATTGCAATTGCTAGAGCATTTGCTAGTAATGCTGATATTTTCATTCTTGATGAACCTACAAGTAATCTTGATCCTTTGGCTGAGAAAAGAATTAATAATCTAATAATTGAAAAAGCTAAAGATAAAGCAGTTATTTTAATTGCTCACAGATTATCTACAGTAGTTGATGCTGATAGAATTATTTTAATAGAATATGGTAAAATTATAGAAGAAGGAACTCATGCTGAACTAATTGAAAAAAAAGGCAAATACTTTGAAATGTTTACAACTCAAAGTTATTTATATAAATCAAATAAAGGAGACATTAACTCTACTGAGTGAGATATGTCTCCTTTTTTCTCAACAAAAATTGTTCTTTATTTGATTTTATATTGAGGATAGTTTGATATAATTTAGTAGAAAAATAGGAGTAGCTATGAAATATATAACAATAATCTTGAAGGGCATATTAATCGGTTTTGCTAGTGTTGGTATTCCTGGACTAAGTGCAAGTACAATTGCTATTATTCTAGGTATATATTACTTAATGATAGATTCTATTAGCAAAATATTTAAAGACTTTAAAAAGAGTATAAGCTTTTTACTGTCACTATTAATAGGCTATGGAATAGGAGCATTAATAGCAGGCAATGTCTTCAGTATTCTCTTTGCAAAATATCCTTTAGCAATAACCTTATTGATACTTGGATTTGTGATAGGATCAATTCCTAAGTTATATAAAGAAATAAAACCAAATATTAAGAGTGTATCAAATTGGATTGTAGTAATAGTAATTTGGGCATTGCTTTTGACGTTCACATTTGCATTTTTTAAGGCCGATGAAGTTGAATTATTCTTTGATATGCCGCTTAAAAATTGGATACTACTAGTAATTGTTGGTTTACTAACTTCAGGTACACTTGTTATTCCAGGTATGGATTATGTTGTAGTATTACTATCACTAGGATATTATCAAGCTATAATGGGATTATTAAATTTATTCTCAGATAGTATTATATGGGAGAACTTAGTTATTTTATTAGCATATCTTGCAAGTTATGGGATAGGAGCTTTCTTGATTTCTAAATTTATAAGTAAATATAAAGAAAAACATGAAGTAAAAATGAAATTTGCAAATTTTGCTTTTGTTTCAATTGCACCAATAATAATTGTAAAACAAAGTTTATTAAACAATGATGATTTTTTAGGTATTGCAAATGATTACAAAGGACTTATAATTGGTATAATTTTATTCATTATAGCTTTTGGTTTTGTTTGTTTGTTTAACCACTTAACTAATCCAAATGATAAAAGACCAAAAGCAATGAAAAAAAGAAATATGTTTAGATTCTTCCACACAATAATGTGTAGGTTCCCGCTGCCACTTATATATATTCATAAGATGAAAAAAATGATAAAAGATGATACTTTATCATTTGAAGAAAAATATAGATATTGTGTAAAAGTTATGAAGCATATTAATAAACTTGGAAACATTTATGTTCAAAAATTTGGAGAAGAAAATTTAACTCACGAAGGAACTCTTTATATTTCTAATCATCAAGGCAGATACGATGGAATAGGAATATTCACAACAATGGAAGAATATCCTATGTCTCTTCTGGCAATAAAATCAAGAATAAATTTTCCAATGTATAGAGAAATGTTTACAATGTTAAATGGAGTAGTTGTTGATCCTGATAATATGCGAAATCAAGTTAAACTGATGAAACAAATGGGAGACAGGTTAGCAAACGGAGAAAGCTTTTTAGTTTTCATCGAGGGCATGTATGGTGATAACGAAAACACTTTGCAAGAATTCAAAACAGGAGTATTACATCCTGCTTATCAAAGCAAATGTCCAATTACACCAATAGTGTTGTACGATTCTTATAAAGTGTTCTCAATTTCATCCCTTAAGAAAATATATCCAGAAGTACATTATTTGAAACAAATTACTTATGATGAATATAAAGATTTATCAAAGAAAGAATTGGCTGATTTAATAAAAACAAGAATGCAAGAAAAAATAGATGAATTAAACAAATTGAAAGGAAGAAACTAATATGACATATACATTATACAATTCATTAGCAAATAATAAAAGAGAGCCAGAATACGTTGTTGAACTAAGAAAAAAAGGTAAAAGTGAAAATATAATTGATGTAACAAAGATTGATTACAAAGTATTCTTTAATTCAATAAATCCTAATGATGTAATTTATTTAGTTGGTGGCGATGGAAATATTAACTATTTAGCAAATGCAATAGATATTGAAAAAGTTAAGAATGAAATCTACTTAATACCATCAGGAACAGGAAATGATTTCTTTCATGATGTTACTGAAGGAAAAGAAGTTGATAAAGTTCTATTAAATCCATATTTGAAAGATTTACCAACAGTAGAAGTAAATGGTATAAAGAAAAAATTCATCAATGGTATAGGTTTTGGAATTGATGGTTATTGCTGTGAAGTTGGAGACAAATTAAAAGAAAAGTCAACAAAAAAAATCAATTACACGAGCATTGCTATAAAAGGATTATTATTTCACTTTAAACCAGTACGCGCTAAAGTAATTGTTGATGGAAATACATATGAGCACACTAAAGTGTGGTTAACACCTACTATGAAAGGTAGATATTATGGTGGTGGAATGAAAATAGCTCCTAATCAAGATCGTAATGAAAAAGGAAAAGTTAGTGCAGTTGTATATAGAGCTCCTAATAAGTTTAAAGCTCTAATGGTGTTCCCAAGTATATTCAAAGGTGAGCATATCAAGAAAACAAAAATGGTAAAAGTATATGAAGGACATGAAATAACTGTTGTTTTCAATAAACCAACTGCTCTACAAATAGATGGTGAAACAGTTAAAAATGTATTAACATACACTGTAAGAGGATAGTAATGATAAAAGTAATAGTTGCTTTAATATCTTTCTTATTAACGTATTTAGGATTTATAACAGTATCTCCTCAAACAATAATAACAAAAATTATATTAATTGTTGGCCTATTAATAGCATCAATACTAGTACAAGTCTTACTATTCTTTATAAGTGCATTCGTATTATCTTTATTTGTAAGTTCAAAAAAGGAATATAATCATTATAATAACTTTTATCGTAAAGTATTTTATGGTTATACAAAAATGATTTTATCACTATTTGGTGTAAAAATAAAAACTGAAGGTCTTGAAAAATTACCAAAGGATGAGCCATTTGTTTTATACTTTAACCATAAATCAAATTTAGATACATTTGTAATAGATGTAACATTAAAGAATTATCCTATAGTTTTTGTTGGCAAAAAGTCACTATTTAAAATACCATTCTTCGGTAAGATTATAACTAAACTTGGATATATAAGTTTAGATAGAAGTAATATACGTAGTGAATTAGTATCTATTCAAAAAGGCATTAATTATATAAACGAAAAAGAGTGTTCAGTCGGAATAGCACCTGAAGGAACAAGGAACTTTGAAGACAAAGTATTACTCGACTTTAAACCTGGATGCTTTCATCTAGTAACAAAAACTAAAGCGCCTTTAGTTATAGTCGTATTAACAGGAACAGAAAAAGTTAAGAAAAACTTATTGTTTAAGAGACATATTGTTAATATGAAAGTAGTTGATGTAATTAAAAGTAAAGACTATGAAAATTTAAAAACAAATGAAATAAGTGAAATCGTTAAGAATAAAATGTATAATGAATTAACAAATAATCAAAATAACCAATTAGATGCTGCCTAATTGGTTTTTAATTGTTTAATAGAAAACACTAATAAATTTCAATCATATAATAGTAAATTTCATGTATTATTGAAGTGTTTCTCCCATTCTATTTTGGAGGTTTTGGTGAGTTTTTTTGTGATGGGTAAATGCGGCAATTAGATTTTTTGTTTACTTATGTCATAATTTAATCATAGATATTTTAAGTAAGTTTATTAGATTGTTGACTTTTATCATACTTGAAGTAAAAGTCTTTAGGTGTTAATATATATTTTGATATCATATAATAATATTAGATATAAATTAATTCTATTTTTCTTATATCCTCCCTTGCATTTTTTTAAAAAATATGGTAAAATACTACGTAGGCATTTAGGAATGTACTAAATGCTATTTAAATTAAAAACTAAATAAGTCATTATTTGTTTGACTTTGATGCTTTAGAAAAGGAGAATAAAATGGGCGTTAAAATAGTTGATACTTGTTTGCGAGATGGACATCAATCTTTATTTGCAACTCGTATGAACACTGAAGAAATTTTAAGTGTTCTAAAAGATCTAGATAATGCTGGCTACTATGCTCTAGAAGTTTGGGGCGGAGCAACTTTTGACGCATGCATTCGTTTCTTGGATGAAGATCCATGGGAGAGACTTAGAAAGATGCGTGCAGTTTGTAAAAATACAAAACTACAAATGTTATTCAGAGGGCAAAATATTTTAGGTTATAAACACTACTCTGATGATGTTGTTGATATGTTTGTAAAGAAATCATTAGAAAATGGTATTGATATTATTCGTATTTTTGATGCATTAAATGATATCAGAAATTTAAAGTGTGCTGTTGATAGTACAAAAAAATATGGCGGTCATTGCCAAATAGCATTAAGCTATACAACAAGTCCTGTTCATACTATTGATTACTATGTGAAACTTGCAAAAGAAGTAGAGGCTATGGGCGCTGATTCTCTATGTATTAAGGATATGGCTGGTGTTCTTTTACCTCAAGATGCTTATGAATTAATAAGTCGTTTAAAAGAAGAAACAAACTTACCAATTGAATTACATTCACATTGTACAGCTGGTGTTTGTGAAATGACTTACAGCAATGCAATTGCTGCTGGTGTAGATATTATTGATACAGCTCTTTCTCCACTTTCTGGTGGTACAAGTCAACCTTCAACTGAATCATTCCAATATGTATTTAAAGGAACTGATTTTGATCCTGGACTAAATGTTGATGTATTAAAGAAAGCAGCTGATACACTAACAAAGATTAAAGATAAATATTTAGCAAATGGATTATTAAACCCTAAAGCACTTACAGTAAACCCTGGAATTTTAAAATACCAAGTTCCTGGTGGAATGCTTTCTAATTTAATGAATCAATTGAAAGCTCAAGGTGCTATGGATAAATATGATTTAGTTCTTCAAGAGGTTCCTCGTGTTCGTAAAGAATTAGGTTATCCTCCACTAGTTACACCACTTTCACAAATGGTTGGTACTCAAGCAGTTATGAATGTTATGACTGGTGAAAGATACAAGATGGTTCCAAAAGAAATAATTGATTATCTAAAAGGTTTGTATGGAAAAGCTCCTGCAAAAATTGATGAAGAAGTACGTAAAAAAGTATTTAAAGGTGAAGATGTTAAGGTTATTACACATAGACCTGCTGATGACATTCCACCACAACTTGATATGTATCGTGAAAAATACAAAGATATTTGCAAGTGTGATGAAGATGTATTAACTTGTGCATTATTTGAGAATGTTGCTGAAAAATTCTTGACTAAAAAATATAGTGTAAAAAAAGAGGAAGAAGTTGAAACTGTAGAAGTCAACTTATTCATTGGTAAATAGGTGAATTAAATGAAAAATTTATTATTCTTAGCATTATATGATGATGACGTTAAAATTGGTGAAGCTCTTTTAATTGCTCTCATCTCAATCATTATTGTGTTTACTGTTTTGTTGTTAATAATTATAATTATAAATTTATTACAAAAATTATTATTTACAAAAAAGGATGTAAAAAATGAAAAACCTTTAGAAACAAAAAAAGAAAATCAACAAACAAGTGTTAAAAAGACAGGTAAAAATACTGAAATTAAAGATGAAGATATGATGGTTGCTGCCCTAATAGCTACAATCGATTATACAAATGAAACTAAAAAAGACGTTAGACTTGTGTCTATTAAACAAATCAGATAGGAGAATTAAAAATGAAAGTTTATAAAGTTAAAGTCAATGGTAAAGTTTATGAAGTTGAATTAGAAAGTGTTTCTGAAAATGAAGCAAAAATCGAAGCTGAAAAAGAAGAAGTAAAAGAAGAAGTAAAAGAAGAAGTTTCTGAAGGAACTGGTGAAGAAGTTGTTATCAAAGCTCCTATGCAAGGAACTATTCTTAAAGTTTTAGTTGAAGTTGGAACTAAAGTTAAAAAGAATGATCATTTATGTATTCTTGAAGCTATGAAACTTGAAAACGAAATTGTTTCTCCAGTTGATGGAGTTATCGCAAAAGTTGAAATATCAAAAGGACAAACTGTAAATAACCAAGATTTGATGTTTGTAATTAGGTAGTTTATAATGGAAAAAATTGGTGATTTATTTATAAACTTTGGTGAACAAAGTGGTATATGGCAATTTTTCCAGGGTGATTGGAGAAATTTCATTATGTTAATTATTGCAGTAGTATTATTATACTTCGCAATATTTAAGGATGTAGAGCCATACCTTTTGATTCCAATCGCATTCGGTATGTTACTTGTTAACCTTCCATTAGGTGAAGTATTTATTAAGCCTTTAAGTGTAGAATATAATTATCAAACATTTGCTGAGTATTTAAATATTAGTGAAGAAAAATCATTAGATTTATTTAAACAAATTCTTGCAAGTGCTGGTGATGCTGAATGGGCTAAAGGTTTAACTGCTGATTCAAAAATGACTTTAGAACATATTATTAATTATATATATGGTGTTGAAACTAATGTAAATGGTACATTATCCAATGGTACACAATTCATTGTTACTCTAACTGAACATCAAAGAACTTTATTAGATACTGCTAAAGAAAATAACTATAGTGGATTACTTGGTACATTATACTTTGGTGTTAAATCTGGAATTTATCCTTGCTTAATTTTCTTAGGCATTGGTGCTACTACAGATTTCGGACCATTAATTGCCAATCCAAAGAGTATGTTATTAGGAGCTGCTGCTCAATTCGGTATCTTCGTTACATTCATTGGTGCTATTCTTTTAGGATTTACTGGACCTGAAGCTTCAGCAATTGGAATTATCGGTGGTGCAGATGGACCTACTGCTATACTAGTTACTACAAAACTTGCTCCACATTTACTTCCTGCAATATCAATTGCTGCATATTCTTATATGGCCTTAGTACCAGTTATTCAACCTCCTATTATTAGAATGCTTACTACTAAGAAAGAACGTCGTATTAAGATGGAACAATTAAGAGAAGTTTCTAAAACTGAAAGAATTATCTTCCCAATTTTAGTAACATTAGTTGTTGTATTACTTATCCCTTCATGTGCTCCATTAGTTGGTATGTTAATGCTAGGTAACTTAATTAAAGAATCAGGAGTTGTACCAAACTTAGTACAAGCTGCTGGAAATGGTATTTTATACATCGTTACTATTTTATTAGGAACATGTGTAGGTGCTACTGCAGTTGGTTCAACATTCTTATCACTTAGCACAATTTATATTATTGTTTTAGGTATCGTTGCATTCTCATTTGCAACTGCTAGTGGTGTATTATTTGGTAAAGTAATGTGTGCTGCTACACATGGTAAGGTTAACCCAATGATTGGTGCCGCTGGTGTTTCAGCTGTTCCTATGGCTGCACGTGTTGTTCAAAAAGAAGGACAAAGAGAAGATCCAACAAACTTCTTATTAATGCATGCAATGGGACCAAATGTTGCTGGTGTTATTGGTTCAGCAATCGCTGCAGGTATCTTACTAGCACTATTCTTATAAAATTAAAATTTAAACTGTTGGCTTATGTCAACAGTTTTTGTAATATGGTGATTAATTATGAAAAATATATTCTTTGATACTATTCCCTCAACAAATCTATACTTGAAAGAAAATTACGAAACACTTGAAAATATGACTGTAATATGTGCTAGGCATCAAACAGAAGGTCGAGGGCGAAATAATCGTAAATGGGTAGATGGAAATGATTTGTTATTCTCAATTCTTATAAAAAATGATTTAGAATTAGCAACTAATTATAGTCTATTAATTGCCTATTCAATAAGAAAAGTTTTAAGTAAACATTTAAATGATGTGACTATTAAATGGCCTAATGATATAATGGTTTATGATTATAAAGTCTGTGGAATACTATTAGAGGCAGTAACAAAAAATAAAATAGAGTGTGTAATAATTGGTGTTGGTATAAATACTAATACAGAAAGCTTTTCTGAAGAACTAAAAGTAAAAGCAAATAGTTTAAAAAATCTTTTAGATACAGAAATTGATAATCAAAAACTACTTTTAGAAATTGAAGAAGAATTTGAAAAAGATTTAGAATTACTCTCTACAAATATTTATATTAAGGAAATTAATAAATATTTTTATTTGCAGGATAAACCCGTAGAATTTGCATATGAAGGTAAAGAGCAAAAAGGAATAGTTTTAAAAATGAATAATGATGGAAGTATAGCTATAAAAACGGAAAAAGAAATAATTAATATTAATTATGGAGAAGTATCATTATCAAAATCATATAAGGTGAAATAAATGAAAATATTTGAAATACTTACTAATCAAGATTTTATTGCAGCTATCATTACAGTAATAATTTTTATTATTCTCGGATATATATTTGAAAAAAAGAAAGTAATAGATAGTTTAGATAAGACAATTACATTCTTAGTTTTAAATATAGGTGTTCCTGCTTTAGTTTTTAAATCGTTTATGTGTGATTTTGATATAGAATCATTAAAAACAAACTTTATTGTATTACTCTTATCTTTAATAGGATATATATTGCTAATAGTAATTGGTAATTTAATATTTATAAAAAAAGAAAAACAGACAAGAAAGGTATATGCTATTATAATAGCTCTAAGCCAGGTATCACTTTTTTCACTTCCAATAGTAAATGCAATTTACAAAACAAATGAAGCTTTAATTCCAATTAACATTTTATCGATAATGTTTAGAATATTCTTGTATGGTTATAGTTATGCAGTCTTTTCATCCATTTCAGGAGAAGAAGTAGACGTGAAGAGCCGTGTCAAAAAGGTTTTTATAAACCCAATAGTTATAGCAATGCTTATAGGTATTTTTGTATGGATTACTCAAGATATAGCACCTAAAGTAAATATTGATGGAGAAAAAATAAGTGTTTTAAGAGTTGATAAAGTACTATCACCATTATATGCAGTAATCAAATATGCTAGTAACATAACAACACCTTTATCAATGATGCTAATAGGAATATCTATTGGTAAATATAATTTGAAAGATGCCATTTCTAGTAAGTTATCTTGGCTTTTAGCTGTATTGAGATCAATCGGTGGACCACTTATTATGTTTATATTAATAGTTATCACAAAAGAAGTATTTAATGTTAATTTAAGTACATATCAAATGGCAGGTTTACTGTTTGCATTTGCTGCCCCAGTTTCTGCTGTTGTTAACACATATGCAATCAAATTTCAAAAAGAAGAGTTTATATCCTCTTCAGCATGTTTTATATCAAGTATACTAAGTATAATTATATTTCCAATAATTTATTTAATTATAAGTATTTATGCATAAAAGTCATCAGTTAACTGATGACTTTTACTTGAAATAGATCATTTAATGTACAATCTAACGCTTTTGCGAGAGGTACACAATAGGATACGTTAGGCAATGAAGTATTAGTTTCCCATTTAGAAACTGATTGATGAGAAATATTTAGTTCATTAGCTAACTCTTCCTGAGTGTATCCTTTTTTTAAACGTAGATATTTTAGGTTTTCACCAAAACTAATCAATTTTCAATAACCCTTTCTGAATAGATTTTTTTGTTTTTAATTAACATATTATCAATCCTCCTTTCGGGCACAAAAAAGCACCTCTAGAAAACTAGAAGTGCAAATTTACGTAAATTAAATTACATAAAAATGGTGCCATAAATTACTTCTAATTTTCTTAAACAAAATATTCATAATTAAACACCACCTTTCTATAACAAATTTGAGTTGCTTATGCTAATATTATACTATACTTTATTTAAAAAGTAAATAACCATTTAGTTGCAAAGAATACGACTTATATCAATAACCATCTCTTCAACAGATTTTTGATAGTCAGAAATAACCCATTCATAAGAAGTATTTATAAATCCCCAGAAAACAAAGTGTAAGAAGAATGTATCATTATATTTAGTATGCATAGAAACAAACGTTGAAAAAATCTTAAAAAGTGATAGCTGAGCATTACTTTTGTAGTAGTCACGAGCTACGAAAATAAATTCGTGTTTATGACTATGTATGAACGTGTAAAGATGTTTTAATCCATCATTAAGCGTTAATGACATGAATTTATCATCGAATGACTCACTGATTTTATTTGTAACCATTGTTTCGATTTCTTTATACAAATCATTTTTATCTAAATAATGTTCATAAAAAGTAGAACGATTAATATTAGCTTCATTACATATCTCATTAATTGTGATTTCATCAATAGTTTTATTCATCATACAATTAATAAAAGATGATTCAATTTTGTTCCTTGAGTTTATAATTCTTTTGTCTTCTTTCATAATGGCCTCAATAATAATATTATAGCAATATTATATAATATTTTAATTATAATAGCAACAATTAAATTATCTACAAATCAAATTTATTTTCTTCTTTGAAAATCATTGATTTAAACTTATCAATAACGTCAGGAGCACTATCGATAATTTTTTCGTACAAATGTACTGAATCATCTAAGTGTAAAATTCTAGTACCCGATCCATCAATTACTAGAAAAGCTACAGGTACGATATTTACACTTCCTCCTGTTGCACCACCAAATGGATATTGATTATTATCTTTAATTGATTCTATTTTCTGATCTAATCCACCAGTGAGAAAAGAACACTTAACTCTTGATATAGGTATAACTGATACCTCATCATTTAGTTTACATATCTTTCCTACAACAGTATTGACATCAATCATTTCTTTAATACTATCCATTGAAATTTTAAATAAATCACTTATTGGATGTTCCAACATTAATAACACTTCCTTTTCTCTTATTTTTGATTATGTCCTTTACACTAATAATATATGCTAAGATGAAATAAATGCTCCTAATAAAGAATACAAATTCAAATTCAATAGTTGTCTTAGCATTTTCTTTAAATGATACATTATAATACTCGTTATCAAGTCTCAAAAAATGATAGCTAAGAAAATTCCTTAAAGCGTATATACTGTTCCAGCACGCAACGGAAATATATATGTTACTAGAAGTATAACATAAAGTTGATTTACGCATAACTATCATTCCCATTAGTTCTTTTAAAAGTTTTTTGTAGATTTTTAAATTCTTTATATTGTTTATGATAACAGTTAAAGAAGGTTTTGAATTATCTTGGTAAAGTTTTTTTAAGAACTCATCTAAATCAAAACGAATATTAAATATCTTTACAAAATAAAGATTGATATCATTTTTTTTGTCATTTCTTATTATTTGCACTTTAACAGGCATAAATAATATAATTAGTAAAACTGTAATTATAATTAGTAATGTAATCATATTTATATTATTTCCCAAATATTATAATTTATTTGTCATTATTAAATAATTATGCTATAATATTTGATGGTGAAATTATGTTTAAAAAACTTAATAAAATAGCAATTAATTTAATAAATAAATATCAAGAAACAACAAAGAATAATAAGAAAAGATGTAGATATACTCCTTCATGTTCTGAGTACTCAAAAGAATGTTATATGACATTTAATTTTATTAAAGCATCTTTACTAACACTATTTAGATTATTACGATGTAATCCTTTATCTAAAGGAGGATATGATCCTATCCCTTTAACAAGGGAAGAAAAACAAACAATAAAAGCATCACTTCCTGAGGCAGTAATAAATGATAAGTTTAATCCATTTAATGTATATTATAAAATAAGATATAAAAAATAATTTTTTCTTGCATTTTATAAGTATATGTAGTATAATATATAAGTATTTGATGCACCCTTAGCTCAGCTGGCAGAGCAACTGACTCTTAATCAGTGGGTCCGGGGTTCGAATCCCCGAGGGTGTACCATTAAAGTCGGTCAAAAAGTCTTTTGTAGACTTTTAAAAAATAGGCTATTTTCGCAAAAATTCATAGTTTTACTATGATAAAATGCTGAAAATAGCTCTTTTTTTATTCAAAAAGTGTAGAGCTGTACGGGGAGTTGAATCTTCGTTTTTTACGGCTAGACTGGGGAGTTGAACTAATTTCAAATTTTAGGAACAAGGGGATTTTAATATTAGTATTACTACCAACTTTTAAGCATGTTTTAAGGCCTTTGTCAGTTCTTTATCTAAAAAAATTGAAGCTTTTTCAACAAATATCTATTAATATTTTTAAATTTATGATATAATAAATATACCTTTGGTAGTTTCGACCTATCAAAAAAGGTTAAAAATATACCTTTGGTAGTCTCAACCAACGTTGAGTGTGTAGTTTGTCTTGAAAGAAGATAGGTAAAAATAGTCGTTTTATGGCTATTTTGAACTAAAAAATAGAAAATTAAGTAAAAATTCGTATAAATAAGTTTAAAATATCATAAATACAACATATACCTTTGGTAAGTTCAACCTAGGTTTAAGACTACCAAAAGTCCAAGTGTGAGGGAACATAACAGTGAGTTTTATTATTAAAATGAACAAAAGTTTATAACTAGATAGATAATTATTTTATTTGTATTAATAGAACCATGAGTAAGCATAATGCAAACTAAAGATTTTTTCTTTTGTTGAAAATGAATTTTTTTGTGTAAACAAAATTTTCACAAATTTTATAAAATCAAAGAGATAACCTATTGTCTTTATAGAAAAAATGCGTTATAATCAATATGGCATAAACTACTTAAACGAAAAGCAG
>UMGV01038371.1_pt1 | contig 54705 bp, 48 predicted proteins | sample 1965361 | NCBI WGS metagenome assembly UMGV01 (sample SAMEA4836081, study PRJEB28245) | human gut metagenome | biome: gut microbiome; material: fecal sample | place: Denmark | collected 2008
AATATATTCTTATATAAAGGATATTGTTATGACGAAGAAACTCAGCTATATTGGGTATCCTCACGTTACTATTCACCTGAATTATGTAGATTTATAAGTCCTGATGATATAGAATATCTTGACCCTGAATCAGTGAATGGTCTTAATTTATATTGTTACTGCAAAAATAATCCAATCATGTATGCCGACCCTAGTGGACACTTTGTAATTACAACTGCAGCTTTAATTGCTGGATTAGTTGCTGTAGGAAAAGCCATGCTTATTGGGGCCGCTATAGGAGCTGCAGTTGGAGCTGGTTTTGAATTTGGTAAACAGTTATATCAAAATGGTGGAGATTTTAGTAGTCTAGATTTAGGCGCGATAGGGATGGCAGCTTTAGGCGGAGCTGTATCGGGAGCAATTTCTGCAATTCCTATTCCAGGTAGCGGATTCTTAAGCTATTTAAGAACATTTGTAATTGGAGGTGCTGCATCTATTGCTGGTGGCTTAGTTACAGGTTCAGTAAATAGTTGGGAAACTGCAGCTTTAGCATTTGGAATTGGTGGTGTTGCAGGTGTGATTGGTAGAGGAGCTAGTGATATTGTGAAACATATTAAAGTTTCTAAACAAATTGGGGCTATTTCAAATAAAGCTCAATCTATTGCAAGTATGAGTGCTAAAAATAAGTCATTAGCAATTTGGAATATGGTTGGTGCAGATAATTTTAGTAGAAACGCATTTAAGAGTTGGGGATATAATCAAATATTTAATTTGCTGATGACTGAAGGAACAAATCAATTATTAATTAATTCAACTAGTAATCTTACTAGGTATTTGGTATATTCTTCACTTGTATCAAGTTTAGGTTCGGGATGGTTTTAATATGAAAAAAAGATGTTATCCAAAATATAGTTATATAATTTCCTTTATATTAGCTTTTTTAATGTTATTGTTTTCGGTAGGACCTTTAATTATAAAAACAGAAGAAGGTTTAGAAATAAAAATATTATTTAGTAGTATAATGATATTCTTTTCATTAATGATGACAGTGGGCGGAATACTTTATTTACAGTATTTTTATATTGAAAATAATATATTGTATGTTAAAACATTATTTGGAACAATTACTAAATTAGATTTAAATAATGCTAGAGCATATATTGAACTACTACCAACATATTTTAGTTGGATAACAAGTATTGATGTGAAATGGATTTGTATATATGATAATAATTTGAATATTCTTTCTAAATTCAAATCAGGTTGTTCCAATAAGAGAAACAAAAAAAGAATACAAATTGTCTTTAATGAAGAAAATATAAAAATTATTGAGAGATACATCCAAATAGAAAAAAGAAAAAATATATAAACAAACATCACTTTTAATATTAAAGGCTATTGTTATGATGAAGAAACAAATCTTTACTATTGTAATTCTAGATATTATAGTCCTATATTATGTAGATGGATTACACCAGACAATGTTGATTATTTAGATCCAGAAAGTATTAATGGCATGAATATTTATTGTTACTGTGTTAACAATCCTATTATGAATATTGATCCTAGTGGAAATATGGCAGTTGCAACTATAATTTTATTATCATGTATAGGAATAGGTGCAGTTTTTGGTGGTACATATGCTGGTCTTACTGCTTATAATGATGGTGCAAGAGATTTGGAATTAGTTGGATGGATTGCGTTATGGGTAGTAGCAGGTGGGGCCGTAGGCGGTCTTGTTGGATATTATGCAGGATCTCTAGTAGCAAGTTTATTAACTTCAGGTGGAGGATTTTCTTTTGTTGGTATTGGAGCATTAGGATCAACTATGACTGTAACTATGGCTACTAATATTGTAGTTGCTGGTTCATTAATTGCATCATCTGTTGGAGCTTTAGCAGCAAGTGAGTTATTAATGTTTGCTAAAGGCAAATGCCTAGAATGGGACATAACCAGTATGAAAACAAACAATTTAATTCATTATGTAACAAATATAAGTTAACTAAAGATCAAAGAAAAATTTTACATGATTATATATCTGGTCAAAATTATTCATATAGAGAAATTGAGCAGTTGATTATAGAATTATTTTTTTGTCAGTAAGGAGAATAACATGAAAGAATTAACCAAAAATTTAGATTTTAAAGAATTATTAAAGAAAATGAAGATTATAAAAGTTAATTTTATAAGAGGTTTAGGCATAATTGAGAATAGATTTGAGCTATTATTTGAAGGTGATAATGAAGAAGTTTGTATTGAGATTGAAACTAATTTTAGAATAAGAAATCAAAATGAAGTTTTGTTAAGTTATAATGATTTATATTTAGATATAAATCGCAAAGAAATGAGTGTTAAAAAATATAGAAGTCAAACAGATATTGAAAAATCATATTTACATAAACAATTAGAAGTTGTTAATACAATGTTATTTAATGCAAAACCTAGAAATGTTTATTTGAAATCATATGGAGATTTATACATATCTTTTTACAGAAAAGGAATTGTATTAGAAATATTAAATGACACACATTTAGAAAATGCTTGTTTGTTTAGGGTGATTTATAAAACTGATAAAATCACTTATTCTTATGAATGTATTGTAAAAAATAATAAATTAGTATTTTCAGGTATAAACTTTTAATATTTTCTTTAAAAAGTAATAAAATAAACAAACATAACTTTTACAATTAAGAGTGAATCTAAATATCATCTGTTTCACTCTTTCATACATTTTGTGGACAAGAGTCAAAAATACAATTTGCTATATTTTTAAGTTCCTAAGCAAGTTATTATAATATGATTCTAATGAATAAATATAGTCATTGTTATAATTATAAATATGAAACTTAAAAAAATAACTGAAAGATATTATGCTGAAATCAGATAATGTTGGAAGTGTATAAGTAATATTATTTATATTAAGGACAAATTGATTGATAAATGATATGATTAAATTTATAATTAAAAAGTTAAAATGATTGAAGAAAAAATATAAATAACTTTAAGAGTAGATATCCCATAAATGGCATATCTGCTTTTTTGATAATTTATGAAGTTTATAGTTTAAAAGAAATGAAAAGATTAAATATTATTCGGTTTCATTTTGATAAAAGTATTATATAATGTTAAAAATATCAATAATTATTATGTAAGCTTCCGGACACTTATGTTTGAAAAAGTATTAAAGAATTTTGGATTTGGATGTATGAGATTACCCATGACTGGTGATGAAGTCAATTATGATGAATTTAATAAAATGATTGATACTTTTAAACTGATTTAATTATTTTGATACTGCTCATGGGTATTTAGGAGGAAAAAGTGAAACTGCTATTCGTGATTGTCTAGTGTCACGTTATCCACGAGTAAAATATGTGCTTACTAATAAACTAATTAATTTTTATTTTAAAACATAAGCTGATGTTCGTCCTTTTTTTGAAAGCCAATTAAAGCTTTGTGGTGTTGATTATTTTGACTTTTATTTAATGCATTCTCAGTCAAAAGAAATTTTTGAACAATTTAAAAAATGTCATGCGTATGAACAAGCTTTAGAGTTTAAAAAGGAAGGTAAGATAAAACATTTTGGTATTTCGTTTCATGATACAGCTGAAGTTTTAGAAGAAATACTAAAAGAATATCCTCAAATTGAGGTTGTGCAAATACAATTAAATTATGTTGATTATAAAGATCCAGCTATACAATCACAAAAATGCTTAGAGGTTTGTAATAAATATAATAAACCAGTTATCGTTATGGAGCCAGTAAAAGGTGGAAATCTAGTTAATCTTCCAGAAGAAGCAAAGAAATATATAGATGAATTAAATGAAGGTAGTGCGGCAAGTCTAGCAATCCGTTTTGCTGCAGGTTGTAATGGTGTGTTTATGACACTTTCAGGAATGAGTAATCTTGAACAAATGAATGATAATATTTCTTATATGTATAATTTTAAAGTTCTTAATGAGTGTGAAAGAAAAGCAATTGATAATGTTTGCAAAGTATTCAAATCGATGAATTTGATTCCTTGTACTGCATGTAGATATTGTATAGCTGGTTGTCCAAAACATATTTCAATTCCAGATTTATTTGCTTTGATGAACACTAAAAATATATATCATGACTGGAATACTGATTATTATTATAATCAAGTACATACAAAAAATAAAGGTAAGGCTTCAGATTGCATAAAGTGCGGAAAATGTGAAGTTGCTTGTCCTCAGCATTTACATATTAGAGATTTATTAAAAGAAGTTGCAAAGGAGTTTGAAAAATAATATGGAGTATAGAAAACTTCCTCATGGAAATGAGCAAATAAGTGTACTTGGTTTAGGCATGGGTGGCATACAAAATGCTGCTTCTGAGGAAATACAAGCTGTAATTGAAAAAGCAATTGAAAATGGAATCAATTTCTTTGATTTATGTGCTGGTGGTCAGAGCGTCTATGAACCTTTTGGAAGAGCAATTAAGGGTAAACGTGAAAAGGTATACTTTCAATTGCATTTTGGTGCTGTATATAAAAAAAGTGGCGAATATGGTTGGTCTCGTGACTTGGATACTATAAAAAATACTTTTGAATGGGAACTTAAAGCATTAAATACAAATTATATTGATTTTGGTTTCCTTCATTGTGTTGATGAAGAAAATGATTTTGAGGATCTCAAAAAAAATGGAATTTTAGATTATATTAAGAGTTTAAAGGATAGAAAAATAGTAAAACATATAGGTTTTTCTTCACATACACCAAGTGTTGATAATAAATTACTTGATACAAAAATTATGGATATGATGATGTTTTCCATAAATCCAGCATATTATTTGGAATGTGGCGATGAATTATGTATTGGTACAACAAATGAACGTGCAGAACTCTTTCGTCGTTGTGAGAAAGAAGGTGTGGGAATTTCGGTTATGAAACCTTTCCATGGCGGACAACTTTTAGAAGATAATACTTCACCATTTCATAAGGCCTTAACAAGAAATCAATGTATCCAATATTGCCTCGATCATCCTGCGATTCTTACTGTTGTTCCTGGTGTTCGTGGAATTGATGATTTAGACTAATTAGACAATTTACACCAGAAGCAGCTGTAGGAAATTGTGTTTATTGCAATCACTGTCAACCTTGTCTGGCAGGAATCGATATTGGTATTGTAAACAAATATTATGATTTATCATTAGCAGGTGATAAAATGGCTCACAACTATTATGATAAATTAAAAGTAAAAGCTGATGCTTGTTTGAAGTGTGGCCATTGTGATAAGCGTTGTCCATTCAAAGTAGAATAACAAAAGAGAATGAAAAAAATAGATGCATACTTTGGTAAATAAATTTAATGAAAATTAAGATGAGACAAAATAAGTTTTATCTTTTTTTGTTTATTAAAAGTGTTTTATATTTGAAAAAAAACACTTTTTAGTTTATAATATAACATGACTAGTTGTGTCTTATAAAAATAAGTTTTTTAATCGTTAAAATTTGTTTAAATCAATTTTTTGATAAAGTATGATTAATTAGCTAACTAAAAAATAAAACGATATAAAACGTAATTTACAAGGAGATATATTTATGAAAAAAGATAACAATTTATATATATTAGGGAAAAAGATTTTGTTTGAGGAAAGTCCTATTCTATATAGTTTTAAGGCAACTAATTTATCAGAAAAAAATATAAGTGAGTACTTTGACATCAAAAAAGGACAATGGACAATTGAAGATGGTTACTTGATAGGTAAAGAACCAGGTAATGAAGGCGGCATTATTTATACTAATAAAAAATTTACTGGTGATGTTATAGTTACGATGTACCTTGGAACATGTTTACCTGCTACAAGAGATGTGAACGCAGTTTGGTGTAGTTCTTGGGATGAAGAAACAGATTACCTTAAAGATTCATATGTTTGTGGATTAAATGGATGGTATGATGGTTTATCAGGCTTAGAACGTTGTGGCGAAAATGGTTTTTATGTAAGTACTAGTCTTTACAAATACAAAAAAGGTGAAATTGTGAAAATGCAATTTGGTTCAATCAATGGACATTGTTTCTTATTTGTTAATGATGAATTAATAATTGAAATGCATGATCCTCATCCTCTTAATGAAGGCTATGTAGGTGTTTCTCCTTACTGTACAATTTTAAAAGTAAAAGAAATAGAGGTAAGACAAATAGTTTTTACACCTAGAGAACAAAGATATGAACCGGAGTTTTAAAATGGATAAGAAAGCTCTTAAAACACTATCCCAAAACATAAGAAGAGTTTTGATTCAAAATAATATAAATACTGAATTAGCATATGATACTTTCTTCAATTATATTTTTTCGAAAGTATTAATCGAAAATAAAATAATAAAAAATGAAGGTAAAAGTTATGTTGAAGTAATAAAAGAGTGTCAAAAACAATTCCCTTATTATTTTTCAGATTCATATTTAGATTTAAATGTTTTTATAGATACAAATCTAAAAGCAAGTGAATATCAAAACGTAGAATCACTAGGATGGCTTTACCAATATTTTCAAGCAGAAATAAAAGAAAAAGCTAAAGAAGGTGAAAGCAAAAAATATACAGATGATAAGATTCCCATCACTACGCAAGTTTTTACTCCTAAGTGGATTTGCAAATATATGCTTAATAATACATTAGGGAAACTATTAGGTTATAAAGATTTAGACTATTTTCTTGAAAGCAAGGAAAAAAGCATAGATATTGAGGCTATAAAAGTACTTGATCCATGCATGGGCACAGGTAATATACTTATTTATGCTTTTGAGTTATTGATGAGAAAATATGTTGATTTAGGATATTCCCTTCCTAAAGCTGCTAAGATGATAATTTATAATAATTTATATGGATTTGAAATAGATGAAAAAGCTTATAAAGTTGCTCTATTTTCTTTACGTATTTTGTGCCTAAAATATGGATTAAAAGACATAAAAGAAGAAAACATTCATATTTATTTAATTAAAAATACATTAGGAAGTTTAATTAATGAACCTCTTATAACATTAGATAAAAATATTCAAAAAGCCTTACAGACTAAATATGATGTTGTTTGTACAAATCCTCCTTATATGGGGAAAAAGAATTTAAACAAAGAAGTAAGCAAGTATTTAGAACAAAAATATCCCTTGGGAAAATCTGAACTTTATGCTGCCTTTATAATTAGATGTTTAGAATTTGCAAAAGATGAGGGATTTGTCTCAATGATAACTATTCATTCATGGATGTTTATAAGTTCATTTGAAAAATTAAGAAATTATATAATTGATAATTACTATCTTCAAAGTATGGTACATACTGGAGCTAATACCTTTCAAGATTTAAATGGCTTTAATGCTTTAGCAACATCATTTATTATCAAGAAAGAACCTTTCAATAAACGATTAACAACTTTCATTCGCTTAGCTAACTATTATGATTATGAAACTAAGAAGAAAGAATTTTATAATCATAGTAATTATTATTTTGTAGACGTTTCTAAGTTTAGGGCAATACCTGGAGTTGTATTTGATTATTATGTTAATCAAAGAATTATTGATCTTTTTAAAAATAATCAAAAAATAAAAGATTTATTTGCTTTGAGACAAGGTTTGGCTACAGGAAACAACAAAAAGTATGTTCATTATTGGTATGAAGTTGATAAAGAAAAAATTAAGTTCGACTGCCGCACAATATCAGAAGCATTAGAATCTAATTATTTATATTTCCCTTATAATAAAGGCGGAAACTTTTCTAAATGGTATGTATCATGTGAAAACGTCATAAGATTTGATAAGCAAGCATTTTCAGAATTGTGTAGCCAAGGCAATAAACTGCCTTCAAGAAAATATTATTTCCAAAAAGGAATTACTTGGTCTCTGTTTGGTTTTGAAAATTTTGCTGTGAAATACAAAGATTATGGATATATATTTGATGTATCAGGTTCATCACTATTTGTAGAAGACAAATATCTTTTCTATGTATTAGGCTTTCTAGCTAGTAATCTCTCTTTTCACATGTTGTCATTACTTGCCCCTACTGTAAACTTTCAAGTTGGAAATATCGGTAATTTGCCAATAATAATTAATGATAATTATTTATTAAGAATAAATGAATTAGTTGAAGAAAACATAAAAATGTGCAAGGAAAACTGGGATAATCAAGATATATCATGGGATTTTCAAACTAGTCCTTATCTAAAATATGGTAAAAGTAATCTTTTAGAAGAAAACTTTAATATATATAAAATAAATCAAAATGCTTTATGCCATAAGTTAAAAGCTAATGAAGAAGAACTAAACAAAATCTATAATAAGATTTATGATATCGATTTTATCACAAATGAAGTTGTTTTTCGTGATCTAACAATTAAACCTTTAGATGAGATAAAAGAAATAAAGAATCTTTTAAATTATCTTATTGGAATAGTTTTAGGAAGATATCAGTTAAAAGGTTATAATCATTATGATTTTATTGAACTTTCTTTGTTGGAAACAGAACTTAAATTAGTATTAAAAATACTTTTTGGGGAAAATAATGATAATTATCATTATCTTGATAAATTGGATTTAAATAAATACTTATTTAATGATTATAAACATGGTTTACTTGACTATTTAAATAAGAGATTTAAGAAAAATCCGGTATACTACATTATTAAAATTGATAATAAAGATATAATCTTTAATGTTAATAAACTAAAAAAAATTGTAGATAGTTTATTGAAAACACAAAAATTAGTGTTTGCTGAGGATGACTCTACAGAAGTAAAACTAAAAAAATTAGATAATTTTTTAAAAATGTATACTAAAATATGATAAAAAGTAGTATAATAGATACATTGAAAGGTGTTAATATGAAAACAACGAAAGAATTATTTGATGAAATGGCTAATAATGTTTCTTTTAGTGAAACTGATTACGATTTATTAAAAGAAAAACCCAAAGAAGTAAAAAGATATATTGTAAAACTTTTAACTGATTTTAATGTAAACAAAATTAACTATTTCGAAAAATATAAAAATAGAAACAAGTATATATTTCCCATAATGTTAGCTACAGAGTTAAAAATACAAGAGACTTTTCCTTTAATTTTAAAATGCTTTGAACTTGATAATCAAGATGCATATTATTTATATGAAGAGTTTATGTCTGATATTTCTTCAGTTATTTATCATACATTTGATGAAAATGTGAAATTACTAGAGAGTTTTATAAATAATGATAAAATAGATGAACAAATTAGAAATAGTGCTTTAATGGCTTATTTTAAACTAACAAGTGAAAAACTTATTAATAAACGTGTTTTTAATAACTTTGTTAATAAAAAGTTAGAGTTAATGCAAGAAGAACCTACTGATGAAAGTATCAATTTATTAACTCTAATTGCTGATTTATCTTGTGAGAATCATATTTATTCACAATTATTAATTGTTAGAAAAATTGCCTATAGCTCTTATTTTGATGAAACGTTAGCAGGTGACTATGAGCATTATATTGATAGAATGTTTACTTATGATGAAAACAATAATATAAGCAATATAATTACAGAATATAATGTGATTTCTCGATGTTATTTGTATCGTTTATATGATTTTTCGAAGGATAAAAATCTTGAGGAAAAACGAAATGACGAAAAGATAGGTCTAGAAAAAACAGAAAAGAAAAAAGAAATGATGAAGAACTTTCTTGAGGCCTGTACAATAACGAAACCTAAGGATATAACTAAAAATGATTTATGCTTTTGTGGGAGTGGTCTAAAATACAAGAAGTGTTGTATGGGTAAAAGGGATGTTGCTTACGTATATAAGAGATTAGAAGATTATTATGATCTACTTATTGATTATCCAGAAGTTGAAAATCCATCAAAAGAGCAAAAAGGGCTTGTTTCTTTCTTTTCAAAAGAAGCAATCGAAATGGATAAATTATTTTATAAAGCTTTGCATAAAGTGAGTATTCCTAATTACATTCCTCATAATTATAGTGATGAAAGGCTTTTAAAAGCAAGTTATTTGCTTAATGGATTAGATATTGCTAGTAATATTATAAAAGATAATAATGCTTTTGATGAGGAAATGTTTAATACGAAATATATGATACATTATGATATTTTTTCATGTATTAATGAAGCTTATAAAATAATTCATGATGAACATTATCCTTTACCTCAACTTAATCAGAAGATAAAAGATTTGATTTATTCTATTAATAAATTCTTTAAAGGTTCACAAGGTGAATAGATTTAAAAATAAAGTTCTTTTTTGGACAATTATGTCAAAGAAGAACTTTTTTAAATATGTAATTAATATTAGTATATAAATATTTTTTTGTTCTTGAAAAAAGAAATATATAATATTATAATATTGTTAAATAAATGAAGAAAAGGTCGAAAAACAATGAAAGAAGCATTTAAACATGTAAGTTGGTTTTTTAAAAAGCATTGGGTTAAATATTTAATATGTGGCCTATTTTTGCTCGTCGTTTCCTTTGTGCCGGTTTTACCAGCTAAAGTATTAGGTAATGCTATTGATGAAATAGCTAATGGAACAATAACACAATATAAATTATTCTATTTTGTATTCCTATTAATACTATATCCATTAATTGATTATGTCCTCAATATATTTTATCATTATATGATAAATTCTTTAGGACATACTTTATCTTTTGATTTGCGTGAAAGATATATTAATCATTTATTTGATTTGGATACAAACGCATATGAAAAATATACAAAAGGAGATTTAATTGCCAGAGCAACAAGTGATTTACAAAATTTAACTACTCTAGCAACATCTTTTCTCCAACAAGTGATTTATTTTGCTACATCTATAGTTAGTTCTGTTGTTATGATGATATTAATAAGTCCAATCTTGACCGTGGCATCGTGCTTCTTTATGCCTGTAGCAATTATCTTTTTAAATAAAAAAAGACTTAAAAAAAGAGCTTATTATAAAACTCATCAAACAATTTACTCAAATATGACTGAAAATGTTTTAGAATCTATAGAAGGAGTTAAAACCGTTAGAGCATATGGACAAGAGGATGCTGACTATGCCAAAACTAAAAAGGCTATTGATGCTGATGTTAATTCGTGGTGGATTATTCTTGATTTTGAAGCTTTCTTTCAACCTTTGTTTGAATTAATTTATATTGTTGCTTATACTATAGCTATTTCTTTAGGAAGTTATTTTGTTGTTAATAACGCAATTTCTCCGGGTGATTTAGTTACATTTCTAATATATGTAGGAATGCTTTATTCTCCACTAGTTGGTTTAAGTAATATGCTTAATACAGTTAATTCTATTGGTATTTCTGATCAAAGAATAACAGAAATAATGAATTTGGTCCCACAAGTAATTGATGATAATCATGCATCTCACATTAGTTCATTTAAAAAAATAGAATTCAAGGATGTTTGCTTTAGATATTCATTTGAAAACTTTGATGTTATAAAGGGAATAACTTTTTCCATCAATGCTGGGGAAACTATAGGAATAGTTGGACCAACCGGTAGCGGAAAATCAACATTAATTCGTCAATTGCTTAGAGAATTTAATGTTACATCAGGAAATATTTTTATTGATGGTGTTGATATTAAGAACTATTATATCGGAGATGTACGCAATTTAGTTGGTTACGTTCCTCAAAATCACATTCTTTTCCGTCGAACAGTTGATGAGAATATTTTGATAGGTAATCCTTTGGCAACTGCGGAAAGCATGGAAAAAGCTATTTTTGGTGCTGATTTTGGAAAAGACATTGCTAATTTGCCTTATGGAAGAAAAACAATGGTTTCTGAACTAGGTAGTTCTCTTTCAGGAGGTCAACAACAAAGGTTATCAATAGCACGAGCTTTAGTCAAAGATCCTGAAATATTAATACTTGATGATAGTTTAAGTGCTGTTGATGCAATAACTGAAGATAATATTATTCATAATTTAAAAGAGATGAGAAAAGGTAAAACCAATATAATTATAAGTCATAGATTTGCAAGTATTTCTAAGGCTGATAGAATTATTGTACTTTGTGACGGATTAATAACTGATGTTGGAACTCATGATGAACTAATGTCTTATGATAATTGGTATCGAAATCAATATTTGAGACAAATAAAAGGTGATCGAAATGAAAAATTATAAGAGATTGTTTCGTTTAATTAAAGGTCATTATCGTTATTTAGTGATAAGTATTCTAATGATTTTACTAATTCAGGCTTTAGAACTTGTTAGTCCAATGTTAGTTAAAAATGTTCTTGATGAGGGTTTGTCAGGAGTAGAATATCCATGGATTGAAGTTCTTGAAGAAGATGAAAAGACAATAACTTTTAAAAATCATTATTATAAACAATATAGACACAAAGATGATAATGATGTAGTTATTAAAGATATTAGTGTTGTGATTATCAAAAAGAATTTTTATATGATACCCGAAAAGGTAGAAGAAGGAACTAAAGAATTAAAGGATGATAAGATTATTATTGCAAATAGTAAGGGAACATATTATTATGATTATGTAGCTATACCTTCTAAAGAAGTTAAAAATTTCTATAATCCAATAATTAGTATTTTAAGGTTATTTATAATACTAATTGCTTGTAAAAGCATAGTAATGATTATTGCTACATATGTTCAAAGAATTTGCACCAATAAGGTAATTAATCATTTGGCAAAAGAAGGGCGAACTATTGCTTTCAAAAGTGTTGAGAGACTACCACTTTCGGTTTTTGAAAGTGAACCAGCAGGCAAAACTGCATCCAGGATAACTCAGGATGTTGATGGTTTGATAACGTTATATCGATTACTACTAAATGTTTTCTTTAATGCTATGTTAAGTTTTGTTTTTGCCTATATTGGAATGTTTATTTTAAATCCTAAGCTTGCATTGCTTTCATTTATAATATATCCTTTAGCTGCTTTATGGATATTTATATATCTAAAATACTTAAAGAAGATTGCTGTAAAAGTTAATGAAACGAGAAGTCTCATTACGGCAAAAATTAATGAAATTATAAATGGAATTCAAATATTACAAATATTTAACTTTAAAAAACAAACAATTGATGAGTTTAATGTAATAAGTAAAAACTATAAAGATGAACAATTAAAAGAAGTTAAACTCCATGTTGTTGGAGGGTGGAATCTTCTTAATTTAGTTAGAGGACTAGTAACAACGGCAATAGTATTATTCTTTGGATTACAAAAAATGAATGTAGCAGGAATTGTTATAACTGCAGGATTGATTTATGCATACAATGAGTATTTATTAAAAATTGTTAATCCTATTAGTTTGTTTTTAAATCAAATAAGTGCTTTTGAACATGCTCATGTACAAATAGATCGAATTTATACATTAATTGATGGAGAACAAGAAGATGATACTAAAATACCTATTCCAAGATATCAAGGAAATATTAAATTTGAAGATGTTTGGTTCTCTTATGTGAAAGATGAATATGTTCTCAAAGGAGTAAGTTTTAATATTAAAGCTGGTACAATGGTAGGCTTAGTTGGTCATACAGGCTCAGGAAAGTCTTCACTTATGAATCTTTTGTTACGTTTTTATGATTTAGATGATAAAAAAGGTGGACATATTTATATGGATGGTGTTGACATAAAAACTAATTCTAAAAGAACTTATCGTGAGCATATAGGTATTGTTCTCCAAGAACCAGTACTTTTTAGAGGAACAATTGCTTTTAATATTCGTTTTGGAAAGAGTGATGTTACTGATAAGCAAATAGAAGATGTTTTAATTGCTATGGGTGGTCAAAGACTACTTGATAAATTCGAAAATGGAATTAATCAAGTTATAACTCGTTCTGGCAATAATATGAGTTCTGGAGAAAAACAAATCATTGCCTTAGCAAGAGCTATTATCCAAAATCCTGCTGTTTTAATAATGGATGAAGCTACATCTCATATCGATATTGAAACTGAAAATATTATAAAAAAGGGATTACAAATTGCCTGTGAAGGAAGAACAGTAATTGTAATTGCTCATCGTTTATCAACAATCTTTGATGCTGATGATATAATTGTCTTAGATCATGGACTTAAGGTTGAAGAAGGAACTCATGAAGAACTTTTGCGTGCTAATGGTGTTTATGCAAATATTTATCGTGCTCAAATTTCGTCTATTGAATAAAATAAAAATTAGAACTTAGAACCATCTGAGTTCTTTTTTTAATATAATGATTTAATAAAAAAGGTGAAGTTTTATACCTCACCTAATTTTAATTTGTGTTTCATAATGATTTTTATTTTGTTAAGAATACTTTATAAGCTTGATATGCTTCATATACGTCAGCTTTTGAAACAACTTCCCATGGTGCATGCATATTTAATACAGGAACACCACAATCGATAACGTTCATATTATAATTACCAAGGATATAAGCAATTGTTCCGCCACCACCTTGATCAACTTTTCCAAGTTCAGATGTTTGATAATTTACGTTATTTTCATCCATTATTTTACGAAGCCATGCAATATATTCAGGGTTTGCATCGTTACATCCACTTTTACCTCTAGCACCTGTATATTTATTGAAGACAACGCCTTTTCCTAAGTACGCAGCATTTTTAGGATCATTAACACCTAAATATAGAGGATCAACACCAGCACTAACATCACTAGAAAGCATAACTGTTTTTGTTAATGTTTCACGTAAGTTTAATAATGAATCTTTATTTTGGATTGCAAGAAGTTTTAAAATTGTATTTTCAAAGAATAAAGATTGAGCTCCAGTAGCACCAACACTACCAATTTCCTCTTTATCTACAAGAATAGTGCATGATGTATATTCTGGATTTTCGATATCAAGAAGAGCTTTCAAAGAAGTATAAGCACAAACTCTGTCATCATGACCATATCCAGATATCATACTACGATCAAGGCCGAAGTCACGTGCTTTTCCAGCAGGTACAACTTCTATTTCAGCACTTACGAAATCTTCTTCCTCAATACCATATTTTTCTTTTAGTATCGCAAGAATATTGTCTTTTACACTTATTGTTTCTTCGCCATTTTTCTTAGTCATACTTCCAATAGTTAAATCTAGGTTTTCGCCTTCGATAACTTTACCTGCAGTTTTTTGCATTTGCTCAGCAGCTAAATGAATTAGAAGATCATTTATTCCAACAATAGGATCATTTTCATCTTCACCAATTGTTATATTTACTGATTCGCCATTTTTCTTGACAACAACTCCATGTAATGCCAATGGAAGAGTTACCCATTGGTATTTTTTAATTCCTCCATAATAATGAGTATCTAGTAATGCAAAACCTTCTTTTTCATAAAGTGGATTTTGTTTTAGGTCAAGTCTTGGAGAGTCAATATGAGCTCCTAAAACTCTAATACCTTCTAAAATGTCTTTTTTACCGATAACATATAAGCAAATATTTTTATTTTTATTAATAAAATATACTTTGCTTCCTGGTTTAAGTTCCTTTACTTCGTCAATAGAAACGAATCCATTTTCTTTGGCAAGTCTTTCGCTTTCAGAAACACATAATCTTTCAGTTTTACCAACTGTAATAAAGTTTTTATATCCTTCTGAAAAATCTAATACAGCCTTTAATTCTTCACTAGAGTATTTTTCCCATGCGTTTTTACTATACATAATTTTTCTCCTTTACATTTATTATAACTATTATAGTGTAAATTATTAAAAAAATCAATAAATCTTTCAAAAAAACTAATGATTTATTGAAGAAATAATTTTTATGTGGTATAATATAATCATTTATAGAAAAGGTGGCATAATATATGGAAACATTTATTGGATTATTGATTCCTTTTTTGGGAACAACTCTAGGATCAGCAATGGTTTTCTTAATGAGAAAGAAAATGAATGATAAAATAGAAAAAATATTGATGGGATTTGCATCAGGAGTTATGATTGCGGCATCGATTTGGTCACTGATCAATCCTTCAATAGAAATGGCAAAAGAGCAAAACGTTATTGCTTATTTACCTGCTAGTATAGGTTTTATGGCAGGTGTTTTGTTCTTGTTACTACTTGATAATATTATTCCCCATTTACATGTTAATAGTGATAATCCTGAAGGGGTTAAATCTAATTTGAAGAAAAAGACAATGATGGTATTTGCAGTTACGCTTCACAATATACCAGAAGGAATGGCTGTTGGTGTTATCTTTGCTGGAGCAATAAATGGACAATCAACAATTACTTTTGCTTCGGCTTTAGCTTTAGCTATTGGTATTGCAATACAAAACTTTCCCGAAGGAGCTATTGTTTCAATGCCATTAACAATTGAAGGTAAAAGTAAAGCAAAAGCTTTTGGCCTGGGAGTTTTATCTGGTATTGTCGAGCCAATTGCAGCTATTATAACTATCCTTCTATCAAGTATATTAATTCCTATACTACCTTATTTACTTTCTTTTGCTGCTGGAGCAATGATTTATGTTGTTGTTGATGAGTTGATTCCAGAGTCACAAACAGGAAAACATACGAATTATGCTATTTTAGCTCTAGCAATTGGATTTGTACTAATGATGGTATTAGATATAGCTTTAGGATAATTAGCAAATTATGATATATATATGTTTATTACGTGGAGTTAATGTAAGTGGAAAAAATAAAGTATCTATGAGTAACCTAAAAACAGAACTAGAAAATAATGGATATAGAAATGTTTGCACTTACCTAAATAGTGGTAATGTTATTTTTGAAAGTCATGTTACTGATAATGACAAACTTTGTGAAGATATTAAACAAATAATTTTCAATAAATTTCAGTTAAATATACCTGTCTTTGTTCTAAATTACTCAGAATTAACTGATTTGTTAGACAATAGGCCTAATTGGTTAGATTTAACTGACAAAAACATTTATAATAATATTATCTTTTTAATTAGACCAACAATTACAAAAGATGTATATGATTCTTTAGGAAAACCAACGGATGCAATTGAAAAAATAATGGAATATAATAATTTTATATATTGGTCATTTGATTTAAAGAATTATCGTAAAGCTAATTGGTGGATAAAGACTGCCTCAACAAATATAAAGGATAAAATAACAATTAGAACAGTAAATACCATAAGTAAATTGTTAGAATTATGTAAAAAAATAAAATAAGTTATGTTTATTATTGCATGAAAAGTAAATATATGTTATAATACTTACGTAAAGACACACGCAGCTATTTGTTTTTGAATCGAGAAGGATTTGTATTCGTGTCTTGTTTGGCCACTTTTATAGTGGCTTTAAATATATATGGAGGATTTATGGATTTTATTTCTGAAGTAAAAAATGAGATTAATTTATGCTATACTGAAAATGGTGATGTAGCTTTCAAAACCAGTGGCTCATACTGTTTAGATTTATTTTCAGTTGCTGGTGCCATAAGAGGTGAATATGATGCTGATATATCAATGTTCATGAAAGCTTTTCTAGAAAATAGAAATCTAGCCTTGAAAATCCTTTTTTATACGCGTGATATAAGAGGGGGATTAGGTGAGAGAAATGTATTTCGCCGCCAAATAGCATTCTTAGGATTATGTTATCCTGAGATATGCATAAAACTTATTCCCTATATTTCGGAATATGGACGCTATGATGATTTACTCTATTTATTAGAAACCAAATGTAAAAAGGAAGTTATCAGATTTATTTCTGAGAAATTAAATGAAGATATAGAAAATAAAATACTTCATAAGCCAATTAGTCTTCTTTCAAAATGGCTTCCCTCAATAAATACATCAGATGCGCAAATGCGACAATATGCAAGAATTATTGCTCAAGGATTAAAAATGTCTTATGAAAAATATCGAAAAACTTTGAGTTATTTACGTAAAGGAACAATTATCGAAAACAACTTGCGTGAAGGAAAATATGACTTTAATTATGAAAATGTTCCTGCAAATGCTTTTAATAAATATTTTAAAGCTTTTATGAAAAATGATAAAGAAAGATTCTTAGAATACTCTGATAAATTAACCCAAGGAAAAGCTAAAGTAAACGTAAATACTTTATATCCTTACAATATTATTCACTCATGTCTTAATCTTAATTGTGAAACATTAGAAGAAGAACTTGTTTTGAGAGAGGTCTTAAACAAAATGTGGTTAGCATTAGATCGCAAAAACTATATGACTAAAGCCATAGTAGTGCGTGATGGCTCAGGATCAATGTATAATAATTTGTATGGAAGCATTGCTCCAATAGAAGTTGCTACAAGTCTTGCTATTTTGATGTCAGAGCAATTAACAGGACCATTTAAAAATACGTTTATTACCTTTAGTGAAAACCCACAACTTGTTCAAATAACTAAAGATAATATTTATGACAAGGTAATGCAAGTATTGAATTATGATGAGATAGCTAACACAAATATTAGTAAAGTATATAATTTAATCCTTAGAGTAGCAATAAAAAATCACGTTAGTCCTGAAGAAATGTTAGATAAAGTTATTATAATCAGTGATATGGAATTTGATCGTGGCGTGTCAGGTGTTTCTACGTTTTCATCATTTAAAGAAAAATTCGCTTTAGCAGGTTATAAAATGCCAGAAGTAATTTTTTGGAATGTATGTTCGAGAAACCAAACTGTTCCAGTTGCTGGAAATGAGGCTAATACTAAACTTGTAAGTGGTGCAAGTAATAAAATAATAGATATTGTTTTTAACGGGAAAGCAATTACACCATATGAGTTTATGATTGAATCTTTAGAAAAATATGATTTTATTGATGAATTATTAGATTAATATATTGGGTAATCCTTTTTAAAGGAATACCCATTTTATAAAAGGTGATAAAATGGATAAAATAGAAAAACTACTTACAGAAAACAAAGAATTATTTATTGTTTGTGATGAGGAGTTAAAGAAAATAATTTTAAAGAATTATTTATCAAATAAGATATTAAATGTAAAATTTAGTTCACTTACGAATTTAATTAATGATTTAACTTTTAGTTATAAAGAAGAAGCAATATATCAATTAATGAAAAAGTATAATTATGAATATGACGTATGCAAATTATATTTAAGTAATCTTAAGTATACTCTTTTAGATAGAAATAAATTAAATGATCAAGAAAAACAAAAATTAGATGTCTTAGATAATATTTATAATTATTTATCTCAAAATAATTTGTTAATAATTAAAAAAGGTTTTAAAGAGTACCTCTCGAAAAAGAAAGTTATCTTTCTTGATTGCCATTTAAAAAAAGAAGATAAAATCTTTCTTAGCGATTTGAACTATGAAGAAGTGCAAACTACTAATTTTTCTTGTAAGAGAAAACTTAAAGCTTGCGTTTGCAATGATTTTGAAGAAGAACTTTTTTGGATGTTTGAAAATATTTGTAACTTATTATATAACAAAGTTAAAACTGATGATATAAAAATAGTTTATAATCCTTCAGATAAAGATGAGTTATTTAGAAGAATGTCATCTTTCTTTAAGGTTTTCGTTAATGGTATTGATAATATACCATTATCAGAAATACCTATTGTTAATTCATATTTGGAAAATAAAATTCAAAATGTAAATGATTTACCTAATTCATATAAAGAAGTTCTTATGCAAATTAACGATCCTTTAAAAGATGATGACAAATATATTAGCTATTTAAAAGCAAAATATAAAAATATTTATCTAAAAAGTAATTATCAAGATGCTATTGACATTATTAACAAAAAAGATATAAAGTACTTTAAAAACAAATATATCTTTGTTCTTAGATGTAATGAAGGATTATTATATAGTCTTTCAAAAGATGAAGATTATCTAAAGGATAGTACTAAAGAAAAAATGAATATTGATACTAGCATTTGTGAGAATGTTTATAAAAGAAAATTATTATATGAAGGATTTTATAGTGATAATCACATATTTCTTTCACTTTCTAAACATGATAAAAAAGATGAAATCTATCAAGAAACTTTTCTAAGTGATGAAAATGTATTATTAGAACCATTTGCAATAGATTATTCAGAATATTCAGATGAATATAATAGAATTCTTTTGTGTAAAGCTTTAGATGATTATTATATTTATGGAATAAAACGTAAAGGCTTAAGCAAGCTTTTATCAACATATGATATATCTTATGGTAAATATGATCATAAAATGAAAGGTTTAGAACTTAAACATATTTATGAAAAATTAAATGGTAATCTTAATTTATCTTACACAAAAATCGATAGTTTTTATAAATGTCCATTTAGTTATTATATAAAATATATTTTAAAACTTGATAGTATGTTAGATGATAGTTTTATGTTATTTGTTGGTGCTTTGTATCATTATGTTCTTTCAAAAGCATTTTCCGAGGGTTTTTGCTTTGAAGATTGTGTAAATGATTTTATTGAAAACAAATATTTAGATAAAAATATTGATGAAAAAATTTTAATGAATCGTCAAAAAATTATTGATAACAAAAAAAATAAATTCTTATTAACAAAATTGAAAGAAGAATTAAAATCTGTTATTTTAGAAATTAATAAACAAAATAATTATATTTTATATGATAAACAAGAATATGAAAAAGAAATAAATGTTATTGATGAAGTTAAAGTAAATGGTCAAAACTTTATAACAAAGTTTACAGGAATGATTGATAAAATTTATTACAAAGAAGAGAATAACAAAAGATATTTAGCTATAGTCGATTATAAAACGGGTAAAGAAGATTTTAAATTTGATTTAGTTAAATACGGACTAAAATTACAACTTCCTACCTATTTGTATTTAATTAATAATGCAAATGAATTTAAGAATTCCTTTATTTATGGTTTCTATATTCAAAATATATTAAATAATGAAATAAGTGCGAAAACAGAATTAGAGTATGAAAATAATAAGTCTAAAGCTTTAAAGTTAAAAGGCTTTTCAATCGACTTATTTCCTGAAGAAGGTCGATTTGATGCCACACTATCATCAAGTGAAGTTATAAGTGGAATGAAACTAACTAAGGATGGAAAATATAACAAACAATCGGCAAAGGTTTTATCAGAGGATGAAATTAATAATTTATATGTTATGGCTAAAGAAAAAATAGATGAAGCATCTAGAAGCATATTAAAAGGATTGTTTCCAATAAAACCTAAGGTAAGTAAAGATGTTAATAGTTGTCAATATTGTAAGTTTAAAGATATCTGTTTTATGGAAGAAAAAGATATTGAAAGAATAGAAAGTGGCGGTGAAAACAATGGCGTGGACGAATGATCAGTTAAAAGCAATAAACATATCAGGACGCAATATCCTCACGAGTGCTGGTGCTGGAAGTGGAAAAACTGCTGTACTTACTGAGAGAGTTATTGAAAAAGTTAAACATGGAATCAGTGTTAGTAATCTTCTTATTCTAACATTTACACATTTAGCTGCTTTAGAAATGAAAAGCAGAATTCGAGCCTCTTTAAAAAAATATCCTGAATATAAAGAAGAAGTAAATAAATTAGATTCATGTTATATAACAACATTTGACAGCTTTTCCTTATCGATTGTAAAAAAGTATCATTATGTTTTGAATATTAATCGCAATATAAGTATTTGTCATCAGTCATTGATTAGTTCTTTTATTTTAAAAAGTATTGATGAAATATTTGAAGAAATGTATGAGGAAAATAATGATGCTTTTCTTAATATGATCTATTCTTTATGCCTAAAAGATGATCAATTGATAAAAAACTTTATCTTTAAAACCTATATAGGAAAATTTAGTTCTTTAATTGATATTGAAAAGTATTTAATGTACGAATTAAAAAAACAAGATGATGAAGAGTATATTTTACTTTTAAAAAAACAATATGAAGAAATGCTAAAGGGGAAAATTAGTGAACTTAAGAAATCAGTTGATGAAGTTATCAAATTTGCTGATCCTAATTTTGATTCTATTGAAACATTTAAAAATATTTTATATGATGAATCAATAGAAAATATAAAAGAAGCTTTTGATAATTTTAAAAGTTATTTTCCCAATAAGAATAAAAATTGCGATGAGGAATATTCAAAAGTAAAAGAAAAATTAAAGAAAGAAGTTAATGATATAAGAGAATTATTGGAATATCAAACACTTTCTGACTTTAAAAACGATTTGGAAAAAATAAAAAGTACTAAAAATGTTATTATTGAAATATTTTTAAAACTTAATGAGAATGTTAAAAACTATAAAAGAAACAATGATTTATATGATTTCAGTGATATAGCTAGATTAGCTATAAAACTTGTTTCAGAAAATGAGTCTATAAAAGAAGAATTGCAAAAAAACTTTTTAGAAATAATGGTAGATGAGTATCAAGATACAAGTGATATTCAAGAAAAACTTATTTCTTTAATCAGTAATAATAATGTATATTATGTAGGTGATGTAAAACAATCTATATATCGTTTTCGTAATGCTAATCCTATTCTTTTTATGAATAAATATAATACCTTTAAAGATAGCAATAGTTTGTATAAAGATGGTGAAAGCATAAAAATAGACTTAAAGATGAATTTTCGTTCTCGAAATAATGTCATTAAAGCTGTAAATAGTATATTTTCCTCAATTATGACTGATAGTTTCGGAGGAGCAAATTACGAAGAAGAGCATAAAATGGAATATGGCAACAAAGGTTATGATGCTTTAGATAATGATAGCTATGATATGGAAGTGCTAAATTATCATGGGTTATCTGAACTTGATTATGAAAAGGTCGAAAAGGAAGCATTCATTATATGCAAAGATATAAAAGAAAAAATTGCTCAAGGTTTTATGGTTTTTGATAAAGAAACAAAAAGTTTTAGAAAGATAAAATACTCCGATTTTGCTATTTTAATAAGTAAAAGTACTGATTTTAATACATTTAAAAAAATCTTTGAGTATGAAAATATTCCTTTAAGCTTGTTTAAAAGCGAATCACTTTTATCAGGTTATAATTTAATAATTATAAAGAACCTTTTAAAATTTATTATTAAAACTAAAAATAAAGAATTTGATGATGAATATAAACATTTATATGCTTCTTTGTCAAGAAGTTTTCTGTGTGAGAAAACAGATGGTGAGGTCTTTTCTGATTTAACTGAAAACAAAATATTTGCTAGTGAAATATATAATAAAGCTTTAGAAATTATACTTAATATAGATATATTAAACAATGTTTCAGTGTTAGCGTGTGTTATTAATGAATTTGATTTAATAAATAAATCATTTAAATCTAAGCAAATTAACAAACTACTTTCTGATATAACTTCACTATCGGATTTAGCCCAAAACTTAAATAATGTTAATTTGTATATTAGTGATTTAGTAGATCTAATAGATTGTATTTTAGATAACGATTTGAAATTAGAATATGATGTCTATATGGACACTAATTCTTCAGTAAAGCTTATGACTATTCATAAGTCTAAAGGATTAGAATTCCCTATTTGCTATTTTCCTTCGTTATATTCACAGTTTAATAATAGAGATTTTAAAGCAAATTTTTGCTTTGATAACGAACTTGGTATTATTGTTCCATATTTTGATAAGGGAATAAAGAAAACTTTTCTTAACACTTTGTTTGTTTCAAGTAATCAAATTCAAGAGCTTTCAGAAAAAGTTAGGTTATTTTATGTAGCCTTAACAAGAGCACGTGAAAAAATTATTTTTTTAGATGACATTGACTATGATAAAGATTATAGTAATACATCAATTAATAAAGCCAAATCATATCGAGAGTATTTACAATCATTATACAGTAAGATTACGTTTAAAATAACTAATGTAGATACTCTTGAAAATATTACACAAAAGTATAAGTTTTTCCGTGATAAAGATTTGCAGGTTATTAAAGAAGAACCAATTATGACTAAAAGAATTAATGTAAGTAAAGAAATATTGGTAAATAAACATTATTCGAAAGAAGTCGATGAAGTATCATTTGAAAAAGTGAAATTAATGGATTTAGGCACACGTATGCATGAGTTCCTTGAATATTATGATTTTGAAAATAAAGATATTGAATTAGAAGATTTAAATTTTATGTTTAAGAAAATAGTTTCCTCTCCACTTTTTGAGAAATACATTTATACAAAAAAAGGCAAGGTAAGTATTTACAAAGAGCATGAATTTATGTATAATAATTATAATGGCATAATCGATTTGTTACTAGAATATGATGATGAGTATGTCATAATTGATTATAAACTATCAAATATTGATGATACATCATATGACAAGCAAGTAAGAGGTTATATGGATTATGTGCATAGTATTACCAATAAAAATGTAAAAGGATTTTTGTATTCTTTATATAAAGGAACATATAGAGAAGTTAAATAAAAGGAGGTTTTCAAATGAATAGTTTAATAGAAATTGAATTTCATACAAATAATTTAGATTCATATGCTTTTATTAGTTATTTGTTAGAGACACTGACCCTAAAAAAAGATGCTATGGTTGAGTATAAAGATGGTGATGTTTATAATTATTGCGCTTTTTGTGAACTTGATGAGAAATTGATTTCTAATTCTAAAAAATTAAGGGTAAGCAAAACAGTAATTTTAGATAGTCATCAAATAGATATTTCTATAAATAAAACTATTGAAGAGGATAAAATAGATACCAATTCAGTTATTACACTATCTTTAGATGAAAATGCTTTGTTAGCGTGCTTTCCAAATACTCATGAAATACAAAAATTTATTGAATACATAGTAAGAAGGCAATTTGAAATGTTTAAGTTTACAAAATGTCTTATAAATAAAGATTCTAATAATAAAATTGAACATTTTTCTTGCTATGTTAATGAAAATGATGAAAAACTTATAAGAGGATAATTTCTTTTACGGAATTATCCTTTTTTCTTTTGTAATTATTTAATTTTACGCATAATATATTTTATTGGTGATTGATATGATTGAAGTTTTAAAATATATTTTGTTGGGAATTGTACAAGGAGTATGTGAAGTTATACCTGTATCATCTAGTGCGCATCTAATAATTTGTGAGAAAATTATTGGTATAAGTTCAGATGATTTGTTTTTAGAAATGTTTTTACATGTTGCTAGTTTAATTGCCATTTTAATTTATGAAAGAAAGCTAGTTTTTTCTCTTGCAAAGGGATTTTTCTTATATTTATTTGGAAAAAAAGAAGAAAAAGAAAACTTTATGATGGTTATTTATTTGCTTGTTTCCACAGTTCCTTTAGTTCTTTTCACAATTTTTTTTGAAAATGTTATTTATTACATTTCATCATCATTATTATTAATAGGATTGTGTTTAGTAATAAATGGTATTTTTTTAAACATATGTAATAGAGTAAAAACAAAAAGAGATAAAATAAATTGCAAAGATGCTGTTACGATTGGTTTGTTTCAATGTTTAGGAGCCATGCCAGGAATTTCTCGTAGTGGATCTTGTTTATGTGGTGCTTTTATAAGAGGTATTGATAGAAGTAAAGCTAGTGACTTTGCCTTTTTAATGTTTATTCCTGTTATGCTAGGGGTAATTTTTAAAACTTTTATGTCATTTAATAATATAAATATGGATGTTTCTAAAATTCCTCTTTTATTCATCAGTTTTATTGCTAGTGGTTATTTTACTTTTTGGTCATTAGGAGTATTAAAGAAAGTAATTGATAATGGGAAAGTAGTTATATTTAGCTATTATACATTTATTTTGGGGTTGATTTTAATTGTATGGAACATATAAGAATATTCTTAAGAAAGTTCTTATTATCATGCTTTTATTATTTATAATTTATATTACAAGTTGTTATTCATATTTACAAATTATTCCAAAAGATGAAACAATTAAAATTTTTCAAAAGATAGGATCAAATCAATTATTATTTCGAAAAATAGTTGGTCATTTGTCAATAAATCTAATTTTAAGTTTTTTGATAGTTGTATTTTTGTATCTTTTAGATTTAGATAATAAGATAATTTATAGTTTAAACTTGTTAATAGGATTATTTTTATCAATTTCTTTTGAATTATTACAAATATTAGGAGTTGGAAGAGTATTTAGTTTAAAAGATATTTTAATTAATTATTGTGGGTATGTGATAATTTCACTAATTGTAAAGATGAGTAAAGTTATTTTATTGAAAAGATTAACATATAAATTAATAAGAGGTTGAAAGAATGATTGGAAAAAAACAAAAGGCTTTTTTATATAGTGTAGCAAGTGAATTTGTTAATCCTAAGAAGATAATTGAAATTCGAGAAATAAATACGGGTCATGTAAATGATACATATTTAGTAATTATGCCTGAAAGTGAATATATCTTACAGCGTATAAACACAAATGTTTTTTCAAGTCCTTTTGGAATGATGCATAATATAAAAGAAGTTACATACTTTTTACGAAAAAAAGTTATTTATGAGGGCAACAATCCGTCTAGGGCTGTTTTAAACATTGTTAAGACTAAATATAATCAGGACTTAGCAATAAAGAAAGATAAATATTATCGAATGCTAGAGTTCGTCAGTAATTCTATGTCATTTGATATAATTCCTTCAAAAGAATTGTTTTCGGAAATGGGAAGAGCTGTTGGAAATTTTCAAAAATTGATTCAAGGATTTCCTCCACATGTTTTAGATGAGACTATTCAACATTTTCATGATACTCCTTTTCGTTATAAGCAATTGCTCATGTCAATAAAAATAAATCATCAAAATCGAAAAGAAGAAGTAAAAAAGGAAATTTATTTTTTTGAAAAAAATGAAAAATTATATAGTATAATTACTAAAAAGTTGAAAAACAAATCAATTCCTTCACGTGTTACACATAATGACACTAAACCAAGCAATGTTTTGTTTGACAAAAATACTAGTAAAGCTTTATGCATGATTGATTTAGATACAGTAATGAAAGGATCAATTGTATATGATTATGGAGATGCTTTAAGAGTTGGTGCTAGTAACGCTAGAGAAGATGAAAAAAATCTTGAAAAAGTAACAATTAATTTAGATTATTTTAAGGCTTTCACATTAGCATTTTTAAAAGAAGTCAAGGATGTAATAACTGCAAGTGAAGTTGAACTTTTGTTTTATGGATATCTAATAATGACAATAGAAGTGGCTATGAGATTCTTAACGGACTATTTAAATGGTGATATTTATTTTAAAATAAATTATGATAAACATAATCTTGTACGTGCTCGAAATCAAATAAAAGTGTGTGAAGAAATAATTAGTAAGGAAAATGAAATTAAAAAAATAATTGATGATTGTTTATTAGAATTAGAATATTCAAAAAAATATTTTCAAGGGAGTTTTAAATTGTGATTGAGTTTGTTGTTTTGGCAGCTGGAAAAGGGACAAGGATGCACTGTGACACTCCTAAATGCCTTGTAAGGATTAATGGCAAAGAAATGATAAAATACTTATTAGAGGAGATAGAAAAAGTTAATAAATGTTATAAATCGAAAATAAATATTGTGATAGGATTTAAAAAGGAAGAAGTTAAGAAAGTTATTGGAAATAGTTATCATTATATTTACCAAGAAAAACAATTAGGAACTGGTCATGCTCTTTTATGTGCTCTTAACAAATTAGATTGTGATAGTAATAATATAATTAATATTTATGGTGATATGCCTTTTGTTGATTCTGAAATAATAAAATCTCTGATAGAAAAGCATATAATGGATAATAATGATATAACTATAGTAACAAATATAATTTCTAATCCTCAAGGTTATGGACGCATAGTAAACTATCAAGATGGATTTAAAATAGTTGAGGAGAATGAACTTTGTGAAAGTGAAAAAAATATTAAAGAAGTTAATTCAGGTATTTTTATTGGTAAAAAAAATGTAATTAAAAATTTATTAGAAGAAATTGATAATGACAATAAAGATCATGAATTTTATTTGACAAGTATTTTTAAAAAGGCTACTAAAAAGTTACAAGTAGGTAAAATAGTTTATAATAATGATTACAGACTTATGGGAATAAATGATATAAACACACTTAAAAAAATGGAGCAACTATTTGACAAACCTTTTGCATGATGATATAATAGCCATATCTATTATTTAGGAGGCTGGATGAAAGCAAAAGAATTATGGCAAAAATATTTGCTAAGTAATATGGCTATTGCAAAAGAAGGAGGATGCCAAGAATGCCCTGAAAGCTGGGCTTTTGGTGATGCTCCTGATAAACTCGTGCAATTAGTATTAGATGGAATGAAAACAGGAACTAGCAGTAGTTATCTTTTGTATGAAATAACTAAAGATAAAGTTCCTGCAGTTAATGATCTTAGTATCATTCTTGATTCACAAGGTGAGGCTAAGTGTATAATAAGAACAACAAAAACATATATTCTACCTTTTAATGAAGTGCCACTTAGTCATGCTATTAAAGAAGGCGAAGGCGATTTAAGTTTAGAATATTGGCGTATGGTTCATGAAAAATTTTTAAAAGATTGTTTGGAGGAATATGGTTTAAAGTTTTCTTTGGATACATTAGTTCTTTGTGAAGAATTTGAAGTAATATATAAATAAAGGAAACAAATAAATGAAATATAATAAAAGCGATAAATATAATAGTTTAATAGATATGATAATGGGACCTAATCCTTTAAAATTAGACGAAGAACTTCTAGAAGATACTCCTTTAAAAGAAGGAAGTGTTGTTTGTGATTTGGGGAGTGGTAATGGCTTAACATCAATATTTCTTAGAAATGAATATGGATTTAATGTGTATGCAACTGATTTATGGAGTGAACCAGTAGAAAACATTAATAATTTTCAGAAGAGAAATATAAGTGTGGAAAATATAACTTTTGTTAAGGCAGATGCTAATAGTTTAAATTATGCGAATAATTTCTTTGATGCAATTATTGCTACGGACTCATATAATTATTACGGATGTAATAAAAACTTTTTAGAAGAGAAAATCTTACCATTTATAAAGAAAGATGGATATTTATATATAAGTGTTGCAGGTATGAAAAATGTAAATAAAGAATACCCTAAAGAATTATTTTTGTCTTGGACAGAAGAACAATTAGAATATATAAAAACTATCGATTATTGGAAAGAAATTATTCAAAATAGCAAAGGAATAAATATAATAAAAATTGAAGAAATGGAAGTAGGCGATGAAGCTTGGCTTGACTGGGTAAAACTTGATAACGAGTATGCTATAAATGATCGCAAAGCCATTTATAATGGAGCATTAAAATATCTATGTTTTATTAAAATCATTCTTCAAAAGAAATAATATTTAAGGTTTCACACAAAAAGGGCTTAATCTCTAGTAAAGATTAGCCCTTTTATTAATTACGATATTTACTTATGCTAAGAAGTATTCCCATTTGAAACATTGTAATAAGGAGACTGCTACCACCGTAACTAAATAGCGGGAGGGTGATTCCTGTTACTGGTAACAATCCAACAACAACTCCGACATTGATAAACACTTGAATAGCAAGTGATATGGAAATACCAATACTTAAAAATTTAAGAAAATAATTATCAACCTGGGTTCCGTTTTTAATACCCCTATAAATAATTATGAAATATAAAGATAAAACAAATATGCCGCCTATTAAGCCCATTTCTTCAAGTACGATAGCAAAAATAAAATCATTTTGGGGCTCGGGAAGAAAAAAGTGTTTCTGAATTGATTTATTAAAGCCATGTCCAAGGAGGCCACCTGGAGTAATTGCAAACAGTGATTGAATGCCTTGAAATCCGCTACCTAATGGGTCCTGCCAAGGGTTTATGAAGGCAGTTATACGCTCCAACCTGTAAGGAGCAGAAATAATTAAAACTCCCATTCCAACAATTCCTATGGCGATGATAACAATAAAATATTTTATTGGAACGCCACTTATAAAGATTAAAACTAGTGCTGATAAAACAATTACTAAACCAGTTCCAAAGTCTGGTTGAAGCATAATTATTAAAAATACAAGGATTGCTAAACTAAATGTCATCATAAATGTTTTGAAAGATTTTAAATCCTTATAGTTTTGTGAGAGATACTTAGCATATAAACCTGTTAAACCTATTTTCATAAATTCAGAAGGTTGAATCGAAAATCCACCGATACTTATCCAACTTCTTGCTCCTCCTCTTACTGATCCGATAAAAGGAATTAGAACAATTAATAACAAAAATAAACAGATGAAAAAAACTAAAGTTACTTTTCTTTCATACTTTTCAATATCATATTTTGTTACTAAAAAAAGAAGAATGTAGGATATAATCAGAAACAGTCCTTGCCTTTTTAAATAATAAAAACTATCATTATAATTTTCTTTGGCAACAACATTGCTTGCACTATATACCATTAATAAACCACAAATAGATAGGACAACTATTCCTATAAGAAGAATATAATCAATTTTTAAATGTCTTTTTTTATTTATCATAATAATCATTATTAATATATGAATTATAATAACTGTATTATTACGCTTAGTTATTTTATTTTTTTATTATGTGTGCTATAATTAAACGAAAAAAGGAGATTGACAAATATGATTGGATTTTTATTAGATTTAGGAAGAACAATACTTGATAATAAAGGTTATAATTATGAAAATGCTATGCGTAATGTTTATAATCTAACAAATAAAAAAATAACTTTTAATGTTTTTTTTGAAAAAGAAAGAATGTTACATAACTATGTTTTTAAACTTGTACAAAAAACTAATACTGAAGTTGTTATTGGAGAATATTTATTAACTTTAATTAAGCTTTGCGATTTAGAAACGATATATACATCTTTAGATTTGGAAATTGCTTTTTTTGATGAATTAACAAAGTATGAAGGTGTTTTAGGCGGAGCTGAAAAGTTTTTGAAATTTCTAAAAGATAGAGGAGCATATGTTGTTGCTGTATCAAACTCATGTATTTCTAGTGACGTTTTAAAAAGGGGTCTAGAAAAAATTAAGATACTAAAATATTTTGATGAAGTTATTAGTAGTGCGGATGTTCTTTATCGAAAACCTAATCAGATGATGTTTTTAGAGGGAATAAAAATAATGACAGAAAAGAAAATAAGTATAGATAATATGTATTTTGTTGGTAACGATTATCGCTGTGATATTTCTGGTGCTTATAATGTTGGTTTGAAATCTATTTGGTATAATGAAAAGAATGAAGAAGATGTAAATAATTATGCTACTTTTAAAGCAAATAATTATGATGAAATTATAAATTATTTACAAAATAATGTTTTTAAGGCTTAAACAAGGCCTTTTTTTGTTATTATTTTTATTTGAAACGTATATAATGTATTGAAGTAGTATGGAAAATAAAATTGTTTTTGTTCTAGCTGGAGGAACTTTAGGGCATATAAATCCAGCACTTGTTATTTCTGAAATGTTTTATTTAGATAATTATAAAGTATATTTTATTTCATCAGAAAAGTTTGCCAAGACTAATTATTTTGATGATAAAAATTATTTAAGTAAAGTATATTATTTGCCATCACAAGGCCTTTCAAGAGGAAGTTTATTTAAGAATATTAGATCTTTTGTTTTAAATGTTAAGGTATATCGAAAGATAAAAAGTTTAATTAAAGAATATCAACCTAAATTTATTCTCGGAATGGGTGGAAGTATTAGTACATTAGGTATACTTGCAGGAAGTAGTTATAAAATACCTATGGCCATTCATGAACAGAATGCAATTATGGGTTTAGGTAATAAAATTGTTTTACATAAGGTTGATAAAGTATTTACTGGTTATGATTATGAAAATGAAAAAATGTTGTTTGTTGGTAATCCTTTAGAATCAATTTCATATAGTAAAAGAAAGATAACAAAAAGTCGTAATGTCTTAGTTTTTGGTGGAAGTAATGGAAGTACATTTATGAATGATTTTATAATTGATAATATTGATATATTTACTAAATATAATATAGAAAGAGTATATTTAATAGTAGGAAGAAAATATTATGAAGAAAATAAGGAAAAAATATCAATAGCTTACAAAAATTGTTCTTATTTAGAGATTATTAGCGAAACAAATCAAATGGAAAAATATTATAATAGCTCTTTTTTGGTTATTACTAGAGGTGGCGCTGGAACAATTTCTGAGATAATTGGATATAAAAAATTAGCACTAGTTATCCCTAGTCCTAATGTTACAAATAATCATCAGTATTATAATGCTTTATTTTTTAAGGAAAAAAATTGTTTTGAACTCATAGAAGAGAAGAATTTATCAAGGGAAAATTTCATAGATTCTTTAGATAAATTAGTAAATAACAATAAACTATATTATAAGTCTATTGATGAAAATAATCATTATTTTAGTAAATATATTATGTATGATGAGATAACAAAACTAATGGAGGTTAAGAGTAATGAATAATGAAGCCGTAGTTTCTTTTATTTTGGAGAATGAACTAGGTGATGTAAATACTAATACATCTTTTAAAAATCTAACTACGATTAAATGCGGGGGTAAAATAAGTGTTTTGTTTCAACCTTATACGATTAATAAGTTTATGTTATTTATGGATTATGTTTTAGAAAATAAATTACCATATTTTGTTATTGGTAATGGTAGTAATATTCTTGCTAGCGATAATGAATATGAAGGAATTGTTATTTCGTTTTCTAAACTGAAAGAAAGAATACATTTTAATTTTTATGATAAGTATGCTTTAGTATCTGTTCATGCTGGAGTATTATGTCCTGTTTTTTCAAAAATACTTAGTGATAAGTTTTTGACTGGGGGAGAGGCTTTAAGCACCTTGCCTGCTAGTATTGGAGGAACTATTGCCATGAATGCTTCATGTTATGATTATAAAACTTCAAAGCATTTAGTTAGAGCGTTAATATATACAAAAGATGGTTTGAGATGGTACAAAAATTATGAATTAAATTATAAATATCGTGAAAGTATTGTTAGTAATTCGGAGATGATTGTTCTAGCGGGTGAGTTTATTTTTGAAAAAGGCAAAATAGAGAATATTATGAAAAAAACAAACTTTTTTAAAGAACAGAGAAAAAAGACGCAACCATATGGTGTATATAGTGCAGGATCAACGTTTCGTAATTATGAGAATATAAATGCATGGAAATTGATTGATGAAGTTGGTTTACGTGGATATTCTTATAAAAGTGTAAAGGTATCTGATGTTCATACTAATTTTATTGTCAATGAGGGAAATGCTAAAAGTAATGATGTTTTGAAAGTAGTACAGTATGTAAAAGATAAAGTGAAAGAGGAGAAACAAATACTTTTAAAGGAAGAATGGATTTTTTTTAACTTTAAACATTTATAAAAAAAAGTAAAAAAAATTAAACTTTCTATTTATTTTTATTTTTGTTTGTGTTATAATATTACTACGTATTATTGACTTTAGATAGGAGGAACAACATATATGGTAGAACAAGAAACATTCGGCGAAAAACCGATTATTAAAGTTGTCGGAGTTGGTGGCGGTGGCGGTAACGCAATTAACCGTATGATAGAAAATGACGTTAAAGGTGTAGATTTTATTTCAATAAATACAGATTCACAAGTCCTTCGTTTATCTAAATCAGAATATAGAATGCAAATTGGAAAACAACTTACTAAAGGACTTGGTGCTGGTGCTGATCCAAGCGTAGGTGAGCAAGCAGCTTTAGAAAATGAAGAAGAAATAAAAGATTTATTGCGCGGAAGCGATATGGTATTTGTAACTTGTGGAATGGGTGGAGGTACTGGAACTGGTGCTGCACCTGTTGTTGCTAAGATTAGTAAAGAATTAGGATGCCTAACTGTTGGTATCGTTACAAAACCATTTACTTTTGAAGGCAAAAAACGTATGAGACAAGCTTTAGAAGGAATTGAAAAACTTCGTCAACACGTTGATACATTAATCGTAATACCAAATGATAAAGTATTAAATATAATTGATCCAAAAACTTCAATGTTAGAAGCATTCAAAGAAGTTGACCACGTTTTACGTCGTGCCGTTCAAGGAATTGCGGAAATAGTTACAGTTCCTGGATTAATTAATGTTGACTTTGCTGATGTTCGTGCGGTTATGAAGGGCAAAGGAACGACAGCTCTAATGGGTATTGGAATTGGTCAAGGCGAAAATCGTGCTGTTGAAGCTGCTCGTAAAGCTATATGTAGTCCATTACTTGAAATTGACATTAATGGTGCTACAAATGCTATCGTCTTTGTAACAAGTGACGTTGATATTTCATTTGATGAAGTAAATACAGTAATGAATGAAATTCGTAGTGCATCAAATTCTGAGATAGATATTGTTTATGGAGCAGGATTTAATATGGATTTACGTGGTGAACTAATTGTAACAGTCATTGCAACTGGTTATGATAATAAAGAAGATACAGAAGAAACAGCTACTCCAACCGTTTCTAATGGAGAAAAAGTTGTCGTTCAAAAAAATCCTAGTGATGACACTCCTATAGGTCCTAGCTGGCTAATTAATGAATTTAAGAAAAAATAAGTTATAAACTCAAATGATAATAAAAGTCAATTAGTATTTATTTTGAAATATTGATTGGCTTTTTTAATTATCTTTTATAAGTTTATTGTGAAAGTTTTTATATAGACAAATCAATGATATTATGTTATAATAAATCGAGGTTGTAATTGATATGAGGTATTTTGTTTTAGCTGATCCCCATTCTTATTATTCAATAATGATAAAAGCTTTACAAGAAAAAGGCTTTGATGAAAATGATGATAATCATAAAATCATATTATGTGGAGATGCTTTTGATAGAGGAACTCAAAGTTTAGAAATGTTTGAGTTTATAAAGAAAATGCAAAAGAAAGATAAACTTATATATATACGTGGAAATCATGAAGATTTACTTGATAACCTTTTGTGTACGATGGATCCTAAGTATCATGATTTACATAACGGGACAGTTAATACTATTTGCCAGTTTTCAGAAATGACTCTTAACGAAGCTTTAGATAACTTTCAGTATGCATGTATGAAAACAATTAAAAAAGGAATAAAGAAATATTTGAATGACTCTACAATTGATTATTATGAAACTAATAATTATATATTTGTTCATGGATATGTAACTTTAGATGACGATTGGAAAAAAGGTTCATGGAGTGAAGCAAGATGGCTAAATGGTGTTTCTCAATTCCTATCTGAGAAAAGAATATTTAATAAAACAATAGTATGTGGCCATTATCATTGCAATTGGTATCGTGATAGAAATTTAAATGAAGAAGAAAAATGGAAAGATTTTTCTCCTCAAGAAGTTATCAATGAAAATAATGAAAAAATAATAGCTATAGATGCATGTACTGCATTTAGTAAACAAATAAATGTCTTAATAATAGATGACTAGTGTGGAGGTTAAAATGAAAAGAAATTTATTATACGCTTTATGTTTAATTTTATGTTTAGCTTTGAGTGGTTGTGGGAATTATAAAAACACATATTCAATAGATAAAGAAGTGGAATTTATCGAAGAAATAACTGGTTCAGAATTAGATAAAATGATAGAAGATCTTTCAAAAGAAGATTTAATTGGCTCTTTTAGATTAACTGGAGAAATTGTATTAAAAAAATCTACTACTATAAAAACATCTTATGATGGGGAATTTATATTTGCAAAAGAAGAAGATGGTAAAATTGTATTTAGCGAAATAAATACTATTAAAGTTTCAAGTTTTAATGAAGATAAAACTAATAGATACTATGTAAAAGACAATTATTTGTATTCAATTAACTCTAAAGGTGAGCAAGAAAAAAAATATATTGACAAACCTTATATGACTTTAGATGTTTCAACATTAGCAACAGTATTCAATCTAAAAAAATTAATTTCTGATGTAAATAAACAATATGAAAAAATTACAATAAAATGTGGTTATGATTCATTTTTAAATCTAATATTAGAAATTGATGTGCCAAGTGAGAATAGTGAGATTAATAAGTATAGATTTTTATATAAAGATAATAATCTAGTTTATTTTTGCTATAAAATAGCATCTTCAGATGAAAGTATTTGTACGTATGTGGAAATGACAATAGATTATAAAGATGTTGAACTAAAATATCCGGAAGTTTTTGTTTTCGAGGAAGAAAAAGAAACTGAATAAACAACTTTTAACTACTAGAATTATTGCTAGTAGTTTTTATTTTTTTAAAAAAATAATTAGAACACCTTTATTTAGACAAAAAAATAATATTAGATAAAGTATAATATTTGCGGTGATTAGATGATTATATATATGGATTTGATAATGATTTATGATTTTCTTATTAATGCAATTATAATGTATTCTATTGAAAAGTGCTACAAGCAAAAAGTGAAAAAAATAAGCATAATTATTCCTTCAGTTATCTCATCACTATTTATTCCTCTCTTCTTTATAAATTATATATTTTTAAAAATTTTTAGGGTTTGTGGGGGCTTAATAATGTATTTATTTATGTCAAAAAGAAATACAATAAAAGAAAAAATTATTAAAGCCACTACATATTACCTACTTAACTTTGCCTTTATTGGAATTCTTAAAGTATTTGATATTCAAAAATGGTTTTTGTTATTGTTTGCTATTTTAGTTCTTGTTCTTATATTTTTCATACAAAATAATAAAAAATACTACATATTTAATGAATCTTGTAAATATAATGTAATTGTAAAAAATGATAAAAAAATCATCGAACTTAATGGTTTTTTAGATACAGGAAACAAAGCTATGTATAAAGGAATTCCTATTTGTTTTGTTAATGAAAAATATAAAAAGAGTTTTGGAGAATTTAAAAAACAAATATTAGTAAATATCGATACTATCAGTGGAAGTGCAATTCTTGAAGGGTATATTCCATCATACTTTTTGATTGAAATAAAAGGAATCAAACGGGCAAAGAAAGTTATCTTATGCTTTGTAAATTTAGAAGAAGAATGTTTAGTGAATAGTTTAATATTATGTGAGGAGGTTTAGTATGTTTAGGTTGATTAGACGCTTATTTATTGGTAAAGGCAAATGTAACTACATTAATAGTACAAACATTTTGCCTCCACCACTTGAAGAGGAAGAGGAAAAGAGATTACTACTATTGTGTGCGGAAGGTGATTTAGAAGCGCGTAATACACTGATAATTCATAATTTACGACTTGTTGTGTATATTGCCAAAAAGTTTGAAACAACGAAAATAAATATTGAAGATTTAATAAGTATAGGTTCTATGGGGTTAATAAAAGGTGTACAAACCTTTAAGATGGATAAGAATATTAAATTAGCAACATATGCATCTAGATGTATTGAAAATGAAATATTAATGTTTTTAAGGAAAACATATAGAGTTAGACAAGAAATATCATTAGATGAAGTTTTATCAGTTGATAGTGAAGGTAATGAAATGATTCTGTCTGATATATTAACAAGTGATGATGTTCTTGCAATAGATGAAATGACAAAAGAAGAAGAAATAAAAGATTTATATCAAGCTATAAATAAACTAAAACCTCGTGAGAGAGAAATAATTGTTATGCGATATGGTCTTTTTGATAGTGAACCCCTTACCCAAAAAGAAGTGGCAGATTTACTAGGTATCTCACAATCATACATCTCTCGATTAGAAAAAAGAATCATTGACAAAATGCGACTTGAAATAAAAGGAAAAGTAAAAGTTTCTTAGAAAAAAGATTAAAAACTTGAATACATTTTAAATGCTTGCTTCACAATATAATTGGAGGTGGGTATTAAATGCGTAATCGAGTTGAAATAACAGGGATTAACACATCAGAGCTAAAAGCTCTTTCAAATGAGAAAACAATGGAGTTATTAGAATTAAGTCATAATGGTGATGACTATGCTAGGGATGAACTTGTCTATGGTAATTTACTTCTTGTTTTAAGTGTGATAAAGAAATTTACCAATAGGGGTGAAAATTTAGATGATTTGTTTCAAGTTGGTTGTTTAGGACTAATGAAAGCAATTGATAATTTTGACACAAGTCATGGAGTTCGTTTCTCTACATATGCTGTTCCTATGATCATTGGAGAAATACGAAGATATTTACGAGATAATTCCCCAATACGAATTTCTCGTTCACTTAAAGATATTGCTTATAAGGCTTTAAAATATAAAGAAGAATATTTGAGTCTTAATCATAAAGAACCAACAACAAAAGAAATAAGTGAATATCTTCAAATTGAAGAAGTAGATGTAATTGTTGCTTTAGAGGCTATTCAAGAGCCAATTTCTATTTATACACCTATTTATTCTAATGGATCTGATGAAATCTTTTTAATTGATCAGATTAAAGATGATACAAATAATGAAGACAAAATAATTTTAGAATTAACGATTAGAGATGGTATGAAAAGACTAAATAATCGCGAGCGTCACATTATAAATCAAAGATACTATGATGGCAAAACACAAATGGAAATTGCTGAGGAAATAGGTATTTCGCAAGCACAAGTTTCTAGACTTGAAAAGAACGCTTTGAACACAATATTCAATGTAAAAAAATAAAAATATGTTGACAAATTAAATAAGAGTCTTTATAATGTTTACTTAGGGAAGTAAGCGTTAAGTGCTTTTTCTTTCGGATAAGGAAAAAGACGAACACTTATGTGGCGGTTTGCTTCCTAGTCCGCATATTTGCGGATCAAACAAGATATTTCTTGTAAGATTTTTCTTGGGAGGTCTAATATGAAGAAAAAAAAGATTTATTTAATTTGTGTTATGGCTATTATGATAGCTTTATGTTTTGCGCTAGATCGAGTGGCAACATTTGAAATAGCTAATTCATTAAAAATAACATTTTATGCATTACCGCTGCTTGTAACAGGCATAATCCATGGCCCAATTGTTGGCTTAATAACAGGAGCTATTTCAGGCTTGTTTATTCAACTTTTTAAATGGGGTCCTTCAGTTACAACAGTGTTTTATATGATAGCACCTGCTATGTGGGGCTTGATTAGTGGTTTAGTTTATAAAGGATTTAAAAATAAAAGTTTAAAACTTCGTATCCTAGGGTATATATTAGCTGTTGTTAGTGCATCGATAATGGCAACAATATCTAATACATTTGCCTTTTTTATGGATTTCTTATTGATAGAAAATAGTTATTATACCCCAGCTCTAATTATCGGTTCTTTATTAGGAAGAATCATTACAATGCTTATAATGATAGTAATTTATAGTATTTTAGTAATTCCTATTTGTACTAGTGTCAACCAATTTGTTAGAAAAGATGAGGTTGAATAAAAATAATAAATTATTAAAAACGTTATCATACAACATTATTGATTGAAAAAAATATGAAAATAAGTTATAATAATAATATATTGGAGGATTAAAGATTATATGAAACGTAAATTATACATGCTTACAATTCTTGATGGTTATGGTATTACTTCAAGAGTTGAAGGAAATGCAATACTTGCTGCAAAGAAACCAAATATGGATTTTCTTACAAAAGAATACCCTTATACTCTATTAGGTGCTAGTGGTGAAGATGTTGGCTTGCCTGATGGACAAATGGGAAATAGTGAAGTAGGGCATATGAATATTGGGGCTGGAAGAATTGTTTATCAATCATTAACAAGAGTTAATATAGCTGTTAGAAATGATGAATTAATAAAGAATCCTGCTATTCAAAAAGCAGTAAATCACGCTTTGAATAATCATTCAAAACTTCATATTATGGGTTTATTAAGTGATGGTGGAGTTCATTCTCACATTAATCATATTTTATATTTGCTTGAGAAATGTGTTAAAGCTGGAATCAAAGAAGTGGTTGTGCATGCATTCTTAGATGGACGTGATGTACCACCTCAATCTGCAAAAGAATATTTAGAAAAATTACAAAACAAAATTAATGAAGTTGGTAATTCAAAAATAGGTGTTATTAGTGGTCGTTATTATGCAATGGATCGTGATAAAAATTGGAATCGTGAACAACTTGCTTATGATGCGTTAGTATATAATAAAGCTCCTTTAAAAGATTATTTGAAAGGAATAGATGAATCATATGCAAATGGTGTGTTTGATGAATTTGTGGTTCCTTATATTGCTAATGCTGACTCTAATATAAATGATGGAGATAGTGTTATATTTGCTAATTTCCGTCCAGATAGAGCTATTCAAATTTCTACAGCCTTAACAAATTTGGATATGACAGGTATTATCAAAGGCAAACATATTCAAGATTTAGACTTTGTTTGTATGATGTTATATAGTGAAAATGTTAAAGGTGACATTGCCTTCCCAGTTCAAGAATTAAATAATACATTTGGTGAGTATTTAGCCAAATTAGGATTAAGACAATTAAGAATTGCGGAAACTGAAAAATATGCTCATGTAACATATTTCTTTGATGGCGGTGTTGATAAAGAATTAGAAGGTGCTGACAGAATTTTAGTACACTCACCAAAAGTTGCAACTTATGACTTAAAGCCAGAAATGAGTGCATATGAAGTGTGTGATAAAGTTTGTGCCGCTATAAAATCAGAAGAATATGATGTAATAATTTTGAACTTTGCTAACTGCGATATGGTTGGTCACACAACTGTATTTGATGCAACCGTGAAAGCTGTAGAAACAGTTGATGAATGTGTTGGAAGAATTTATAAAGAAGTTCAAAAAGTTGATGGTGATTTAATAATAATTGCTGACCATGGAAATGCAGATAAAATGATAGATGAAGATGGTGTTCCATTCTCAGCCCACTCAACAAATCCAGTTCCTTGCATTATCTGCAGAAAAGGATTGAATTTAAGAGCAGGTGGTAATTTAGGTGATGTTGTTCCAACAATGCTTGATTTAATGAAACTTGCCAAACCTGTGGAAATGACTGGTAAAACTCTTATTAAACATAAATAAAAATATTTATAAGAAAGGAATATATATATGCCAATTATTAGTGAAATATATGCACGTGAAGTTATTGATTCAAGAGGAAACCCAACTGTAGAAGTTGAAGTTTACACTGAAAGTGGTGGATTTGGTAGAGCAATCGTTCCTAGTGGAGCATCTACTGGTGAACATGAAGCTGTAGAATTACGTGATGGAGATAAAAATCGTTACTTGGGAAAAGGTGTTTTAAAAGCTGTAGCTAATGTTAATGAAATCATTGCTCCTGAACTAATAGGGATGAATGTATTTGATCAAATTGGAATTGATCAAAGAATGATAGAATGTGATGGAACTCCAAATAAATCAAATTTTGGTGCTAATGCAATTCTAGGAGTATCTTTAGCTTGTGCAAAAGCAGCTGCTGATTTATGTGGGTTATCATTATATAATTATTTAGGTGGATTTAATGCTAAAGTTTTACCTACACCAATGATGAATATTTTAAATGGTGGTGCTCATGCTGATTGGTGCAGTGACATTCAAGAATTTATGATTATGCCTGTTGGTGCAAAATCATTTAAAGAAGCTTTAAGAATGGGTTCAGAAATATTCCATGTTTTAAAGAAAGTTCTTAAAGATAAAGGTTGTAATACAGCTGTTGGTGATGAAGGTGGATATGCTCCTAAATTATCAAGCAACGAAGAAGCTTTCCAAGTAATTATCGAAGCTATAGAAAAAGCTGGCTATAAACCTGGTAAAGATGTATTACTTGCTTGTGATGTTGCTTCAAGTGAGTTTTATAATCCAGAAACAAAACTATATGATTTAAAGAGTGAAGGTAAGAGCCTAACAAGTGATGAATTAATAAGTTTCTATGAAGATTTATGCAAAAAATATCCAATCATATCTATAGAAGATGGATTAGATGAAAACGACTGGGATGGTTGGAAACAATTAACTAAGCGTTTAGGTGGAAAAGTTCAACTTGTTGGTGATGACTTATTTGTTACAAATACAGAAAGATTAGCTAAAGGAATTGAAAAAGGAATCGCAAATTCAATTCTTATTAAAGTAAATCAAATTGGTACTTTAACTGAAACGTTTGATGCTATTCAAATGGCACAAAAAGCAGGATATACAGCTGTTGTATCACATCGTTCAGGCGAAACTGAAGATACAACAATTGCTGATATAGCAGTTGCTTTAAATGCTGGTCAAATTAAAACAGGATCATTAAGTAGAACTGATCGTATTGCTAAATATAATCAATTATTAAGAATTGAAGATGAATTGGGCGATATGGCTCGTTATGATGGAATTAAATCATTTTATAATTTAAAGAAATAAATATAATTATTAAGCCAAGTTAAAATTGTACGTATACATAAAATAACTTGGCTTTTTTGTGTTTAATTATTTGTCCTTATAAAAAAGTGTTTAAAAACAATAGTATATATTTGTTTTGTAAGATGTCATAAACTATTTTATTAGTAGTCTTAATTTCTAATAAGTATCTCATAAACAATAATTGGAAAAGTAACAATAATTTAAAAAAAGGTTGAAAAAAAAATAAAGTATAATTATATTGGATGAAAGAAAATATAAAAATTTGAGTGTATAATTTTGTAATATAAAATTTTAAAAGAAAAGGATTGGTGGAAATGGTTTAAAAATTTTTTGTTATTTTTACTTGAAAACGTTTTCTAAACAGTGTACTTAAGCTTAAATAGGATGACTTGTTTAACAGTAGAGATATTATTATAAAAATAGTGATAAATAATGTGTGAAAATTATCATTAAATTTATTATAGTTCCGTTAAACAAACTTTTATATTCGAAGATGAGTATAATATTTATGATTATATTTGTAGGTATTTTGTGAAACATATAAAGGAGGAAACATGAAACTAAAAAAAATTATTCTTTTGTTTGTCTTCGTTTTATTCCTTGAAATTCAATTTGGATGTAATAATCCTGAAAATGAAAGGGGAGAACGAGGTAATGATGGCTTGACACCATACATTGGTGAAAATGGCAATTGGTGGATAGGTGATAAAGATACCTTGATTAAAGCACAAGGCCCACAAGGAGATGAAGGTGCTCCAGGAAAAGATGGAACTCTAGGTGAAGATGGTCTTTCTGCTTATGAACTTTACGTAAAATATAATCCTTATTATAAGAGAAACGAAGAGACATGGGTTAAGGATTTAGTAAATGGAAAATTGGCTATAGCATCTAAGGAGAACACTATTGATGCTATAGGTGAATTAGATGAAGGTTTTAGTTTTAAAACAAAGGGAAGAATTGTTTATAAAGCAAAAGATTTTGCAATTATTAATGATGAAACAGCAAAACTATTATTGAAAATTGATGATGAATTTAAATATGTTGTTGGAGACTATTTATCATTAAAAGGTTCTATAATTAAAGAAAATAATATGAACATAATTGGCAAAGAAGTAGAATATGAAAAAATAGATCATAAAGAAATTAAAAGTTCATACTATGATAAATTTGATGAAACTTCAGTGTTAAACTATTATGTGGAAAAGAAAAATGATCTTAAGTATATAGAATATACTGGAAAATTAAAATATGATAACAATTATTATGTTACAGAAAAGAAGCCTACATTAGCAATTACTAATTCAGAAATGATTGAGGGACTAGAAAACCTAAAAGATAATGAAGTGAAAATGAAAGGTTACTTATTAGGCAGTAATGAAAATATAGTATTTTATGCAACTTCAGTAGAAGAAAAAAAGATAACTGTTGAACAAGTTATGATTAAATGCGAAAGTACAATATATTTAGGATATAATCTAAGCAAAGCAGCTATAGTGTATCCTATAAATTCTCCTCAAGAAGTTGAATGGGAAATAGTCAACAAGGCTGTTGCATCTATTTCAAACGAAGGCGTAGTTAAAGGTATTAAAGAAGGCGAATTTAAGATAAGAGCAGTAAGTAAATATGATAGATCAAAAGCAAGTGAATGGATTACTGTGAAAGTTATCAATGAAAGTGAAGTTGTAACATCTCCTGATTATAGAGGATATGAAATTAAAATTATGACTGAACGACGTTTTGAATTTGATCCATTTTACAATGAAGAAAATGATTCAAGAACTTATACTAATCCTGACAAAATACATAAACAAGAAGTGTGGCGTAAAATTGAAAGTAAATACAATGTAAAGATTAATGTTGTTCCTGATCCTATGGATGGCATGATAATAGCAAAAGATATGAATAAAATTGCAAAAAAATATGCCGAGTCAGGAGATTCTCCTATTGACATTATGATATTAAGATCTAATGATATTCCTAAATTAGCTAAAGATAATGTAATATATAGTTTGGATGAGGTAACTAATAAGTATGCATATGATGAAATGAATCCTGCTTATAAAGAATCTGTATATTATAAAGGAAGAATTTATGGACAACAAATTTATGCACATGAAGAAAATAGAACTTCTATTACAGGCTTTTTATACGATTATGGCTGGTTAACTAAGTTGAATGTTGAAGATCCAGCAAAAATGTTTAATGAAGGTAACTGGACTTACAGCAATTTTGCTAAGTGGGTTAACGATACACAAGAAAAATTGGATGAAGATGAGTTTGTACTTCAAGCTTCTGGATATGTTTACTTTGGTGGAATGTCTACTGCTGCTGGAATAAAAATTTCCAATGCAAATGATTATTCTGTTAATTTAATGGAATATGAACAACTAGAGTTCACAAAAATGATGAAAGAATTAATAGCAAATGGTTGCGTATCAAGTCTTGACGACATAAGTTTTTATGACAAACCAGGTGCAAGTTTTGAAAAAGGAAAAGTATTAATGACAACAGGAAACCTTTATCAGGCAAGCATATATTCAAATATTGATAATTTTGGATTTGTTCCTTTCCCATATCCAGATTATATGAATAAAGAAGATACAAAAATTATTTTAAATGATCGATTCTCATATATGTATATTAGAGGAAAAAAATATCCTGCAATTTCCTCATCTATAGTGATGACATATGAAAGAGTTTGGCAAATAATGAATGAATTATTCATAACAACAAAAAAGAATATGGATAAAGACGAAAACTTTAATTATGAAAATGAAATTGAGAAGAAAATAAGTAAATATATAGATAATCCTGCATCAATAGAGGCTATAATGTTCTATAATGAAAGTAGAATAATGTATGATCCTTCTGAATATATTTTTTCATCAATGTATTCGTTAAAAGAATTTGCTAGTAATGTAATGGCGTATGACAAAGATTATGTAACTGAAGCAAAGAGCAGAACCGAAGAATTGGAATATGCATTGAAAGGACATTATAATCCTTAATTTAATAATATATATTTGAAAAAATTTAAGTTTTTAAAAAACTCTTGTGATTATTATAATATTAAAAGTCAAGTTAAATGGTGTGTATACATGCAACTAACTTGACTTTTTTTATTTAAGGTTTGTATATAGGTGCTCATTTCTATGAATAATTATAGGCAATTAATTATAAAATGAAGGAGTTTTTTTAAATGACAAATTAATTTAAGTTTTATTTAAAGTTTTTATTATATAATTAATACATAAATGGAGGTAATTAATTATGAAGAAAACTCTAATGTTTATATTGATGGTTATTATGATTCTGTGTTTTGTTGGATGCACAGACAAAACATGTACAGAACATGAAGAAGGTGACTGGGAAATAGTTACAGAAGCAACATGTGCTTCATATGGTGAGAAAGTAAAGAAATGCTCAAAATGCGGGTTGGTATTAGAAACTGCTTCAATTGAGAAAAGTGATCATACTATAATTACTATAGAAGGTGTTGAACCTACGTGTTTAGAAAGTGGTTTGACTGAAGGCAGTAAATGTAGTGTTTGTGGGAAAATCATCACAAGTCAAGATACAGTAAAGGCATTAGGACATAAATATGTTCTTAGCGAGGAAAAAAGTAATTCCGAAATATTAGTATATGAGTGTACTCGTTGTGGTGATATTTATACTGAAGAAAATACAACAGGATGTACAAATCATGAAAAAAGTGATTGGATTATTACTAAAGAACCTACATGTTTAGATAAAGGCTTGAAAATAATAAAGTGTTTGAATTGTGGAGCAGCTATCAAATCAGAAGAAATAGATAGTTTAGGCCATAAGGAAATCACTATTGCAAGGAAAGAGGCAACATGTGAAGAAGATGGATTAACAGAAGGGATTAAATGTGACCGCTGTGGAAAGATAATCAAAGAGCAAGAAGTTATTAATAAACTTAATCATAATTACGAACTTATAACTACAGTGGCTTCTACAAAAACAACAGAAGGTTATCTTGAGTACAAATGCACTCGTTGTGAGAAAACGTATCGTGAAACTCTTCCACTAGTTACTGATTATGATGAAACTAAGCCAATAAGTATAATTCTAAGTGATAACGGAAGCATTGTTCAAAATAGTAATGGTGGTGTTTTAATTGATAATAATGCTATAAAGATAGTGCTAGCAGGGGAATATTCAATTACTGGCAAATTATCAGAAGGAAATATTGTTGTTAGTGTTAGTGAAAATGATGATGTAATAATTAATTTAGAAGGAGTAGAAATTACTTCATCAACATCACATCCAGTTTTTATTGAATCTGCTGATAAAGTAGAAATTAGTGCTAAATCAAAAACAGAAAATTATATTTATGATAAAAGAGAATATAGTGATGCTGCAAGTGGAGGAGCTGTGTATGCTAAGTGTGATTTACAAATGAAAGGTAAAGGCAGTTTGACTATTGAATCAACATATAATAATGGCTTAGCAGCAACAAAAGATTTGAAAATTAAGAATTTAACTTTAAATGTCAAAGCTGTAAACAATGCTATAAAGGGTAATGATTCTATAACAATAGATTCAGGAACGATTAAAGCTGTTTCCACAAAAAATGATGCCTTGAAAACCACAGTTCAGATGTTTCTTCAAAAGGTAATCAAAGAGGAATAGTAACAATAAATGAAGGAACAATAGATTTATATTCAGCATGTGATGGAATTGATGCTTCGTATGATGTTATCATCAATGGTGGAGTAATTAACATTTATACAGATAAATACTCTGAATATTCTGAAGAAGTACTTGTAACTAAAAGCAATATGTATATTAGATTATCTCAAAGAATGGGACGTACTGAATATTCATATAGCGTGAAATTCTATGATGAAAATAATAACGTAACAATGGTAAATGCTAAGAATGTTACTGATGGACTAATGAGTTATGCGATATTAGATAAACCTAATAATGCTCAAAAAATGGTTTTATACGTATATAATAAAAGTCAAGTACAAGGAAGTGAAACCTATGTCGCTTGTACAGATTTGCTTACTGTTCCTGAAAGCAAAGATTTGTATAGTATTTCTAAAATATCATCGGGACAAGTAAGTGGATCTTGGGGCAATTATTCTAGTAGCGGTAGACCTGGTGGATTCGGTCCTGGAGGAATGCAAGATGGTAATCAAGATAAAGCTCTTTATTCATGCAAAGGTATAAAAGCTGATAATGAAATAACAATCAATGGTGGCAATATAAACATTAAATCTCATGATGATGGTTTACATACTAATAATGATGTTACTTTAGAAAATGGTAGTACTGGTCTAGGAAATATAACTATCAATAATGGTAATATTACCATTTATTCTGATGATGATGGTTTGCATGCTGATGAAACTGTTAATATAAAAGGTGGAAACATTATAATAACTAATTCTTATGAAGGAGTAGAAGGTGAATATATTAACTTTATTGGTGGCACTACGCAAATAAAGTCATCAGATGACGGAATTAATGCCTTAACAAATTTAAATATATCTGGTGGATTAATATATTTAGATGCAGATGGTGATGGAATAGATTCTAATGGCACAATAACAATGAGTGGGGGAACTGTTCTCGCAATGGGACCTAAAAATGGAGGCAATGGTGTATTAGATTTTGATCGAACATTTACGTTCACCGGAGGAATACTTCTTGCCATAGGATGTCGTGGAATGGATCAAAAACCAACAGCAGCAAATGGTGCTACAGCAGTAGCTTCAACAATCCAAACAACAACAACATCATATGTAAATGTTGTTTATAATGAAGAAATTATATGTACAATAAAAGTTACAAAGCAAAATCAAAATTATTGTGTGTTAGCCTATGGTAGCGATTATAGTGGCTCAAAAGTAACTATTACAACATCAACAGAAAACACATTAACTAATGATTTATATTTTGTAAAATAATTGCTTATGTCTATCACTTTGTGATAGACTTTTTCACGTGAGAAAGCAAATTAAAAAAATATAAAATCTTATTTCTTTTTTTTGATAATTAGTGTATAATTTATATTAAGAATTGGTGATAACTATGTTAAAAAAAGAAGAACAACAATTACATCTTGAATATGAATATCCAAAAAAAACAAGTTTAAAGTATCCAAAAGATAAATTGTATTTTGAAAAAACAGTTACAATTCAACCTGACTTTAAACTTGATAAAAATGAATCATATAATGAGCAATTTGAGCAAATAATGAGTCATTTCAAAGAAATAAAACCAGGTATTGACAAAATTGTTAGTGATTATCTATTCTTAAAAATGTATAAATACGTTGCTAGAAGAGATGAGTATTATAATAAAGATGTTTTTATAATTGAAAAATTAATTAATAAGTTAAAAGGTGATTATGCAATTACTAATAGATATATTGATATGCTTAAACGAAAAGAGTACATTACCTCAAAAGACATTGATGAAATGTACAATAATGTTCTCTTTCTTAATGATTTTGTGAAAGGACTTAGTAAAGATATTACAAACTTTCGAAAAAAACATTATAAAGAATTTAAAATGTCAAGCTACTTTATAGTTCAAGATAAATCTATCCAACAAATTGAAGAATTAAGTAAAAGAATAGATGATGAGGTAAAGAAATTTAAAAATATAACTGAAGCAAGCGATTATTTTATTTATAATAGTGGTAAAGAAATTTCTGATTTAATTAATGAAATTTTAAATATTAACAAAAAAGGAGTAATGCTTGATTATCATTATTTCATAAAAGATGATGCTATAATATGTTTTACATATCCTGAGTGGATAGATTTAATGACGAAATTCAAATATGTCTTTAGTAAAATAAAAGGTAAAGTTGAGCTTACTGATAAATTTAAAGAATTATATAATATTATTGAAACAAGATTTGCAATAATACTAATCTCTAAGGAGTTATAAATGCGTGGCGAATTTCATATTCATACAACATATTCTGATGGTGCTTTAAATGTTGATGAAATACTAAAGTTTCTCAAAGGAAAACTTGATTATTTTTCGATTACAGATCATGATTATATTGATGGAAGCATTGAAGCTTTTAATAAAGCGAAAGATTATAGTCTTAAAGCTATAATAGGTGTAGAAGTATCAACATACCTTAATGATGAAAGCGTCCATATATTAGGCTATTTTAAAGATGATAAAGACTTAGAGCCACTAAAAGAAAAATTAGCATTTATTGCTAATGAACGTGTTAAAAGACTTTATATTATAAAATCTAGATTAATGGAATATTTTAATATTGACCTTGATGTGACTAACCTTTTGCAAAAACATACAATTACAAGAGGAAGTATAGCTAGAGAAATAATAAGTCAAGGCTATAAATACACAATAGAAGATCTTTTCAAAAATGTTATAGGAGTGGATTGTAAGGCTTACTATCCGAGTACAAAGATTATGCCAATGGAAGCAATAAATCTTATCCACAAGTGTCATGGGCTAGCAGTATTAGCTCATCCAGTACTTCTCAAAAAGAATAAAATAGATGATATACTATTGATGCCGTTTGATGGAATTGAAGCTATATATCCAGCTAACACTGAAAGCGAAGAAAAATTGTTTAAAGAAAAAGCACATAAAAAAAAGTTATTTATAACTTGTGGGAATGATTTTCATTACTTTGGTGACCCAAAGCATGCTGACCTGCTTACTTTAGGATTATATGATGAAGATTTAGAAATATTTATAAGGAAAGTAAATGAACTAAAATGAATGTTAGAAAATTAGCTGTTGAAGCCCTTGATAAAATTCTTGATAAAGGAGCTTATTCAAATATTATTGTTAACGAGTATTTGTCAAAGTTTGAATTATCAAGTGAAGATAAAGGACTATTTACAAATTTAATATATGGAACACTACAAAATTTAATAACAATAGAATATTATTTAGAGCCATTTTTAGTTAAGAAGAAACCTAAACATTATATTATGAATCTTTTATGTATGGCTGTATACCAAATTGTCTATTTAGATATACCTAATTATGCTATTTTAGATGAAACGGTAAAAATTGCTCGTTTAAAAGATGAGCGTATAGCTTCTTTTGTAAATGGAGTTTTGAGAAATTTCTTACGTAATCCTCTTAATGATATTGAAGAACTAAAGATTAAAGGAAACAATATGCGCTATTTATCGGTTAAATATTCACATCCAGAATGGTTAATTGCATTTTTTCTTAAGGATTACAAAATGGAATGCTTAGAACAAATTTTAGCTGAAAATAATATAGTTAAATATGATGCTATTAGGGTTAATACATTAAAATCTGACAAAGAAACAGTAATTAAAAATCTTGAGGAAAATAATATTCCTTATGAAAACATAGATATTGTAAAAAATGGACTTATTATTAAAAAACCTATTTTTGAGACAGAGATGTTTAAAAATGGTTTAGTTACAATTCAAGATATATCAAGTCAAATGGTTTCGGAAATTGCTAATCCTGATAAAAATTCTATTATAATTGATTTGTGCAGTGCTCCTGGTGGTAAGAGTGCACATCTTGCCGCAATTATGAATAATACAGGAAGGATTTTTTCATGTGATGTTTATCCTAACAAAATAAAACTTATGAAAGATTTATTTAAGAGATTAGGTGTAACTAATGCAACTTGTGAACAGATAGATGCACGTGAAGTTAGTTCGATAGTGAAAGAAGAATCTTTTGATTATGTAATTGCAGATGTACCTTGTAGTGGTTTAGGTGTTATCTCACATAAAATAGATTTAAAGTATCGAATTAATTTAGATTCGATTAATGAAATAATAGCATTACAAAAAGAAATATTAGCAAAAACAAAAGACTTGGTTAAAAAGGGTGGATATTATATCTATTCTACATGCACAATAAATAAAGATGAAAATGAAAAAATGATAAAAGCTTTTATAAGCGAAAATAATAATTTTGAAGTAGTTTTTGAAAAACAAATTTTACCTCAAGATTATCATAGTGATGGCTTTTATATATGTAAAATGAGGAGAAAATAACATGTTATCTATATATAATATGTCAAGAGAATCATTAGAAAAATATTTTCTTGAGAAAAACCTAGCAAAATTTAGGGCAACACAAGTATTTGAAGCTATTTACCGAAAGAAGAATCAATCATTTCAAGAAATAAATAATATTAATAAAGATGTGAAAAGTTTATTAGAAAATGATTTTATCTTTTCTTCTTTGCAATTAGAACGTAAAGAAGAATCTTTTGACGGAACAGTAAAGTTTTTATTTAAACTAGAAGATGGAAACTTAATTGAAACTGTTTTAATGAAACATTCATATGGAGCTAGTGTATGTGTTACAAGTGAAGTTGGATGTAATATGGGATGCAAATTTTGTGCTAGTGGTGTCGTTAAGAAAATTAGAAATTTAGAGCCGGCAGAAATGGTTTTACAAGTTCTTGCAGTTGATAATCATTTAATGCAATTTGGTGAGAAAGTTTCTCATGTTGTTATTATGGGTATTGGTGAGCCTTTTGATAATTATAGTAACGTGTTAGAATTTATTAAAATCATTAATGATGCCAAAGGATTAGAAATTGGTTCTAGACATATCACTATTTCTACATGTGGATTAGTTCCGAAGATAATTGAATTTAGTGATTTTCCACTTCAGGTTAATCTAGCAATCTCTCTTCATTTTCCTAATGATGAATTAAGAAGCATATATATGCCAGTAAATAAAAAATATAATCTTTCTTCTTTAATAGAAGCTGTTAGAAAGTATTATCAAAAAACTAATAGACGTGTTACTTTTGAATATATTCTATTAGATGGAATAAATGATGATTTAAAATGTGCTAAAGAGTTAATAACCCTAATTAAAGGTTTAAATGCATATGTTAATCTGATACCTTATAATAGTACTTGTCATGAATTTAAAAGAACAAGTACAGAAAAACGAGATCAATTCTTTGATTATTTAAATAAAAATGGGGTCAATGCTATTTTAAGAAAAGAGCATGGAAGTGATATTGATGCTGCCTGTGGTCAACTAAGAGTAAAAGTACTTAAGGAAAATAAATAATATGAGTAAAGGATTAGTTATAAAGTCAATAAGTGGTGAGTATACTGTTTATGATAATGGTGAAAAAATAGTATGCAAACCAAGAGGAGTATTTAGGCATAACGAGAAAAACGTAAAAGTAGGTGATTGGGTTACCTACGATAAAGAAACAAAAATAATCTCCGAAATTGAAAAACGAAAGAATGATTTAAATAGACCAGTAATTAGTAATGTAGAAAAAGGAATAATTGTTACAAGTGTTGTTGAACCGGAGTTAAATTTAAATCTTTTAGATAAAATGATTTCTTTGCTTGAATATAATAGTATAACACCAATACTTATTTTTTCTAAAATTGATTTGTTAAAAGCAATAGATGATTTTAATAAAATAAAAAATTATTACGAAAAAATAGGCTATACAGTAATTACTACAGAAGAAAAAAATCTTGGAGAAAAAATAATTTCTAGTATTGGAACATCAATAAGTTTTTTGGTTGGTCAAAGTGGAGTTGGCAAAAGTACATTACTAAATACGATTGATAAAAATTTAACTTTAAAAACAAATGAAATAAGTCAAGCTTTGGGTAGAGGAAAACATACAACAAGACATATAGAATTGTTTCCTGTTGGCAATGGTTTTATAGCCGATTCACCTGGATTTGGTTCACTTGTTTTTGAGGACATGTCATTATTATCTCTTAGCCAAACATTTATAGAGTTTTTTAAGAACTCTGATAAATGTAAATATAGACCTTGTTATCATAAAAATGAACCAAAATGCATGATTAAAGAGCTTGTTGAGAAAGGTGAAATTTTGAAATCAAGATATGAAAACTACTTACAATTTGTAAGTGAAATAGAATTAAGAGACAAAAATAAATACTAAGGAGATGTTACGTATGATAGTTGCACCATCAATTTTATCAGCTGATTTTAATAATTTATTAGAAGAAGTAAATAAAATAAATAATGCTGATTTTATTCATATTGATGTTATGGATGGACATTTTGTTCCTAACATTTCTTTTGGAACATGTGTCTATAAAAACTTAAGAAAATATACAAAACAAGTTTTTGATGTACACTTGATGATTGATAATCCTTTATTCTATGCTCAAAGTTTTGCTGAAAGCGGAGCTGATATAATTACCTTCCACTTGGAGTGTAAAAATGACACTATAGAAGTCATAGATAAACTTAAAAGCTTAAATGTAAAAGTAGGTATTTCTATAAAACCAAAAACAAACGTTGAAGCTTTGTTACCATATTTAGATAAGGTTGATTTGGTTTTAGTGATGAGCGTAGAACCTGGCTTTGGTGGGCAAAAATTTTTACCAAGTGCTTTAGACAAGATTAAATATTTATCTGATTATAAGAAAAAAATGAATCTTAGTTATATTATAGAAGTAGATGGTGGAATAAATTTTGAAACGGCCAAAATGTGTAAAGAATGTGGGGTTTCTGCAGTTGTTTGTGGAACATATGTTTTTAAATCATCAAATCCATATCAAACTATTGAGGAGTTGAAGAACTTATAATGAGATATATACTTGTTGCATCGGGAGAAGATAATTTTAAACAATGTTACGAAAAACAAAATGGTGACTGCGTTTGGGCAATAGATGGCGGATTAAAAACATTAGAAAAAGAAGGTATAATTCCTGATGTTTTTATTGGTGATAATGATTCTGCACTATCTAATGATATTATTAGTAAACAAACTATTCTTCTAAACCCTTGTAAAGATTACAGTGATTTAGAAGAAGCTTTAATGATTATTAATAAAGAATATAACGATGAAGAAGTAATCATTTATAATGCTACTGGTGGAAGAAGTGATCATTTTATTGCCAATATAAGACTTCTTTCTAAATATGATAATATGAATATAACAATTCTAGATATTTATAGTAAGATATATTTGATAAAAAATACTAAAGAAATCACAAAAGATAAATATAAATATATTTCATTTTTTAATGTTTATGATGATACGATCATTACATTAAAAGGATTTAAATATAATCTTTCAAATTATACAATGAAAAGATTTGATAATTTGTGTCTTTCAAATGAAATAATCAAAAAAGGTTATGTGAATGTAAATAAAGAAATAATTGCTATTGAAGCAAATTAGAAACATAAAATACAAAACTATAGCATATAATGTAACGATTATGGAGGATTATATGAAATTTTATGTTATAAAGTTACCAAAGTTTCTTTCTGCAATTGTTACTTTTTTTAAGAGAATGTTTAAAAAAGAAAAGTAAACTAATTTTGATATAGTTTAATATTTTTGAGAGAGGAAAGATAAAAAAGAAAAAAAGGCTTAGTCGCCTTTTTCTTTTTGATCCTCACTTACTGAGTAAACTATGCTCTTGTGATAGAACCAGTCTTAGCAGCAGATCTCAAAGCACGTGTTGAAACGTAAACACGTTTGATTTTTCCATCAGCATCTACAATTCTAACCTTTTGAAGATTAGCTTTCCAAGTTCTTCTTGATGCTTTTAATGAGTGAGGACGATTGTTACCACTTACTGTACCTAAACCAGTTACATAACATTTACGTGGCATACCAACACCTCCTTTTTAGAACCTTATATATTATATCATACTTTGAATAAAAAGTAAATAAAAATTTTTAT
>UMGV01048676.1_pt1 | contig 54563 bp, 46 predicted proteins | sample 1965361 | NCBI WGS metagenome assembly UMGV01 (sample SAMEA4836081, study PRJEB28245) | human gut metagenome | biome: gut microbiome; material: fecal sample | place: Denmark | collected 2008
ACTGTGTCGCCGCCTATGGCAACTATCTTATCGCCATTCTGAAGCCCCTCGGTCTGCGCCGGGGAGTTGGGATAGACTTCCGTTATGAGCAGATACCCGCTCTCGGGGTCAGTCTCGACCTCAACGCCGATGCCCGCGCTGCGTCCCTCAAGCTTCGAGGAATAGAGCTTGTAGGCGTCCGCGTTCATATAGCGGCTGTACTTGTCGCCGAGTCCGTTAATATAGCCGTTTTCGAGGTTTGAGTCGAGCAGAGCCTCGTCTATATCGCCGTAGTACTTCGAGCGAACGATCTTGTCGACCTCCTCAACCGCATCATACATCTGTGCGCGCTTGGGAAGGTCGGTTATCAGCTTGTTGTACATACGCTGTGAGACCGACATCGTTATTGCGAAGGTCGCGGTCGCACTCAGAATAATGAGCGCAATCGCAAGTCCGAGCGAAATTTTCTTGTTCATTTGCTTTCACGTTCCTTCCTGCCTGAGATCAATTCGGAGGCGTGACAAAATCGAGAGGATTGAGCCTTGTGACGGCACCGTTCTTGACATGCATAACCTGGAAATGGACATGCGGTCCGGTGACATATCCGGTGTTGCCCATATAGGCGATGACCTCGCCTTTTTCAACATACTGTCCCGCCGAAGCGACTATCTTCGAGCAGTGGCCGTAATATGTTCTGTATCCGTCGCCGTGGTCGATGGTGATATAGTTGCCGCCGACATCGGAATAGCCTCTGACGAGCACCTTGCCGCTCTGCGCCGCAACTATCTTCTTGCCGTAGGAGACATTGACGCCGTTTTCGCGCACGACTATATCGATAGCCGGGTGCATGGTGTAGGTTCCGTCACCCTCGGGGTCGTAGTAGCCGTAGCCCGCGGAGATGTAAGAGTTCTTATATGGAACCGGCCACATCATCTCGCCGTCGTTATAAAATCCATCGTCAACGTCGCCGCTCTGGGAGCCGCCGCTGATGATTTTGTCTATCTGGCGCTCAAATGCCTCACGCTTTCTGTACTGCCGCTGAATCTCCCGCTGATATTCGGCGCTGCTCTTGTCGAGCGAGGTCATGAGAGCCGATATCTGACGGTAGTTCGCGTTATATGCGTTCTGCTTTGAAGCGAGTTCTTTATTTTTAGTGTCGAGTTCGGATTTCTTCTCGACCAGAGACGAGCGCTTCTCTTCGAGAGCTTTTTTGTCCTCGTCGAGCTCCGCCTTGGCGGCGTTGAGCTCCTCGGTCTGCTTTTCGAGCTGGGAGATGAGCTTGTTGTCGTTCTCCGTGACGCTCGCGAGCAGCTGGATGCGAAGCAAGAGCGATGAGATGCTGTCCGACTCGAGCAGTATCTCTATCCACGAGGACGAGCCCGCCATATATGTGGCGCGCAGGCGTTCTGATATCTTCTCCTGCGTGGCGTCTATCTGCTCGTCGAGCTTGTCTATCTTCGACTGAGCCTCGTCAATTTTTTTATCGAGTGCCGCTATCTCTCTGTCATAGTCTGCAATGTCCGCATTTAAAACGGAGAGCTGTGAGTTTATGACATCGAGCTGGCTGCTTATCGCCTCAGCCTGAGAAGAAAGCAGCTTCATCTTCTCCGTATTCGAGGTCTGCTGATTTTTTATGCTTTCAAGCTTTTTCTTGTTTGCCTCAATCTCTTTTTCGAGCTCGTTATACTCCTGCTTGAGATCCTCGAGGCTCTTCGCCTGAACCCTTGTCGGGAAAATTCCGGTCATCAGCACGAGCGCCGCGCAAAGAACAAACGCCGCCGCTCTTCTGAGCCATGTGTTACGCTTATTCTTCATCGACTATCGCGAACTCCTTTTCTTTGAGATATTTTGTTATCGACACCGCACTGCCGAGCGCGCCGGAGAGAACGCCGAGCACGATAAATGCGGCGAGCAGTATCAGAGCATATTTGCCGAACGGAGCGATTCCCGACATTCCGATGCCGGAGAGAGTCTTGACGAGCGACCTGCCCGCAATTTCATATATGCCCCAGACGGCAAGCAGGGCGAGCACGCCGGAGATAAGTCCGAGCATCATGCCCTCGATCATGAACGGCCATCGGATAAACCACCTTGTCGCACCGACGCTCTTCATGATGTTTATTTCGAGCCTGCGGCTGTCCATCGTTATTCTTATTGTGTTGGAGACGATGAAAAGCGAGACTATGAGCAGCAGCGCTATCATGCCCGCACTCACATAGCTGACTGTATTTCTCAGCCCCGCGAGCTGCTTTGCAAGCTGCCTGTTCTCGCGGATGTGGAGAACATGCGGGAGTTCGGAAATGCGCTTGACCGTGTCGTCAAACTTATCCGTATCCTTTAGCGAAACTTCATATGCATCGGGAAGCGGGTTTTCGTCGAGCCCGTCGAAGAGCACGGAGCTGTCCCCCATCTCGTCCTTGAGCTGGGCAAAGCCGCTGTCCTTGCCGACGAAAGTGCATTCGCGGACATTTGAAAGCCCTCTGAGGCTCGCGCCGAGCTCGTCCTCCTCCGCTTTCGTCGCGCTGTCATCGACAAAGACCATTATCACATTCTGATCCTCGACATTGCCGATGAACATATTTATATTGACCATTATCATGAACGCAACGCCAATCATCACCATGCAGCTGAACAGCACGGAGACCGACGCCATGCTCATCAGTCGATTTACATAGAGATTTCTCATTCCCTCGCGGGTGAGGTAGCCGAGGCTTCCGTTATTTTTCATCGCTCTCGTCCCCCTCTCTGTCGTCTTCGAGGTAAATCGAATAATCCGCCAAGACGGAAGAATATGTTGTGTCATACTCGCTTCCGTATCCCGTCGATTCTTTTTCGCGTTCTTTTCTTATACTCTCGAGAGCCTGCCTGTAGATATCGTCGGCGGCGGTCTCGTTTGCTATCTCCTCCGCCTTTTCCGGGAGTTTTTCGGGCTCCTTTGCGGCAGATTTCTCCTCCGGAGCTTCTTCCTCGTCGTCGAGATACTTCGTTGCGAAGCCGTCCGCCGGTCGGTTGAGACTGCTTGATTTTGCAAGCGTGCGCTCGCGGTGAGCGGAATTTTTCATTCTGCCGTCAGCCGCAACGGTTCCGTTTTCGAGCAGAATAACGCGCTTGTCATACATACGGACGAGATTGTGCTCATGGGTAACCATGATGACAGTCGTGCCCTCCTGGTTGAGGCGCATGAGCAGATCGACTATCTCGAGGCTCATATGCGGGTCAACATTGCCCGTCGGCTCGTCCGCTATGATAAGATCGGCGTTGTTCGCAAGAGCGCGGGCAAGAGCCACACGCTGCTGTTCGCCGCCGGAGAGCTCGGTGGGATAGCAGTTCATCTTGTCCGTCAGCCCGACTATGTCGAGCACGAACGGAACGCGCTTTTGAATCTTGTTCTCCTTAGAGCCGGTGACACGCATGGCGAACGCCACGTTGTCGAACACGGTCATCTTGGGGATCAGGCGAAAATCCTGGAATACTATGCCCAACCCGCGGCGAAAATAGGGTATTTCGCTGCGGGTAAGGGTGCTCAGATCTTGATTTTTGATTATAACTTTTCCATGCGAGGGCACTTCCTCACGCATCATGAGCTTGAGGAAGGTGCTTTTTCCGGCGCCGGACGCGCCGACGACAAAGACGAATTCGCCCTTGTTTATCTTGATATTGACATGGTTTAGAGCATGTGTTCCGTTCTCGTAGGTCTTGGAAACATCTCTGAATTCAATCACAGTTTTCACTCCTATATAAAGCGGTATCCCCCTCGCTTGACTTTATACCGATCTTAAATTACGCCGCAGATCAGTATTTGACAGGCTTCGCATCGAGATACTTCTTGACCATAAGAGCCACCTTGAAGACGATAGCGTCGTCGAACTCGCGCAGGTCAAGGCCGGTGAGCTTCTTGATCTTCTCGAGTCTGTAAACAAGAGTGTTGCGGTGGACAAAGAGCTTGCGGGAGGTCTCGGAAACATTGAGGTTGTTCTCGAAGAAACGCTGAATGGTGAACAGAGTCTCCTGATCGAGGCTGTCTATCGAGCCGCGCTTGAACACCTCGCGCATGAACATATCGCACAGGGTCGTGGGAAGCTGATAGATAAGTCTTGCGATGCCGAGATTGTCGTAGCTGACTATGGTCTTTTCGGTGTCGAACACCTTGCCGACCTCGAGGGCTATCTGAGCTTCCTTGAACGAACGGGCAAGCTCCTTGACGCCGGTGACGGTCGTGCCGATGCCGACATATGCGTGGATATAAAGGTCAGTTGTCAGAGAATCGGAAATGGAGCGCGCGAGCTTCTCGAGATCCTTGGTCTCGATGTTGCTGCGGACTTCCTTGACGAGAGCTATCTCGTTTTCGTTTATATTGATGACGAAATCCTTGGTCTTGTCCGGGAACAGATTCTGGATAACGTCGAACGCCGCGGAATCGTTATGCTCGGTGATTCTTATGAGAAGAACGGTGCGCACGGCATCGCTGTTGAAGCGGAGTTCGCGCGCCTTGATAGCGATGTCGCCGGGAAGTATGTTGTCAAGAATGACGTTCTTGACGAAGTTGCCCCTGTCGAATTTCTCGTCGTAGCACTGCTTGATGTTGCTCAGCGCCACGCAGCAGATATCCGCATATTTGCCTGCAAGCTCATCTTCGCCGTCAATGAAAACAGCATACTCGGCCTGCATATGAGAGCCGAACGAGCGGTAAGTGCAGCCGTTAACGATGCGGTCGCCGTCCTCCGCAAAAATCTGCGAAGCGTTCGAGATAACCTCGCCTATTTTGCCGAGCTCACTGCAGGAGATTATGGTGCCGGTCTCATCAATAACGCCGATCGTTCTGTCAACAGCGTCGCGCATCTGATGGATGACACCCTGGAAAAGCCTGTTTGACATAATATCTACCCCTATTCTGAATGATTTCAACTTCTGCCGTTTTAGACATTTTGACAACTGCGCTATAGACATTTTACACAATCGCGCGCTCAATTGCAATACATAACGGGCTAAAAAATGTGTAAAATAAAGGATTTTTTTCATAATCGGGTAAAAAAGCACCTGTTTTTATCTATTTCCCACAATTTTTTTAATTCGCTTTTAGTGGATTTGATCTTTGGTCATTTTGTCCATAGAATTCCACACACGGCGCTAATAGAGCTTTTATCCGAGCGTTTTTTATGGTATAATGAGCCGAGAAAGCGAAAAAGGCGGCGCAAAAATGGAAGGTAGCATACTCAGAGCATATATATCGGAGAACATCGAAAAGGCTCAAAGAGAAAATATCCCGTCGGCGGTGTCGAAATTTCTCGATTCCGCTTCGCTCTCAGTGGCGTCCGCCCTCGCCCGCTCGACTGCGGGCAGGTTCATCTTCTGGGGCGGCTTCGAGGGAGCGGAGCGAGTTGTCATGCTCAGCATCCCCGACTATATCGAGAGCGACGACCCGAACGAAATTTTCACAGTATATTCCGACGGCTGCCCGCTGAGCGCTGTGAGAATAGAGAAGGATAAATTTTCCGACATCGGTCACAGGGACTATCTCGGCGCAGTTATGGGGCTGGGACTTACGCGCGAGAGCGTCGGAGACATCTGCGTTCAGCCCGACGGCTGCGACATCATAGCCCTGCCGAACGCCGCGAAATATATCGAAGAGAACCTGACGGGCGCGGGACGCGCTACGCTCAAGGCTAAACAAATCCCGCTCAGCGAGGTCCGTGCGCCGCAGGTAAATATAAAGGAAACGAGCATCACCGTAGCATCGCCGCGACTCGACGCAGTAGCGGGCGAGATATTCTCGCTCTCGCGTTCGGCGGCGGCTCAGGCTATAGCCTCGGGCGCGGTGACCGTAAACGACGAGCAGGTATTGAAAGCCGACCGCCGTCTCTCCCCAAAAGACAAAATCGTTCTGCGCGGCAAGGGCAGAGCGATTCTCGGCGAAGAGTTCACGCAGACAAAAAAAGGCAGAGTCAGAATAGAGGTCAAAAAATCTGTGTAATAATGCGGCAAGACACTTTTGATAATCGACTTCTACCTTCGCGTCTCACTATAATAAAAGCTTTCATACTTCTCTCGATGAAAAGAAGTCCTACCCAAGTTTTATTTTGGGTAGGACTTCTTGACTTATATAGCTTCTCCGGCACTGCGGGCTGATTTTGTTACAGCATATCCTCCATCCGGTACGGTCTGCCGGGAGTGACAACATATTTTCTTGTTGTAACCCCGTCTTTGAGCGTGAAAAACTTTGAAGATACGGAGCAGTTTTCGACTATGCCCTCCGTTATGCCGTCCGAATTGTCGTCACTCGAGAATGTTACACTATAGCTCCCGTCGCCCGGCTTCGTTCCGCTTCCGACACCCTTTGATTCGATGCATCCGTCGGAATCGGCTCTGATATAGACAAACCCGTTGCTGTAATTTCTTCCGTCGATTCCGCTGTAGTCATAGAACACATTCGGATTGACAAACACCGTGTAGCCCTCGTCGGTGACGACAAGATCGAGTTCATTCAGCGAATATTTCAATCTCTTGCGCATTCCCCCGCTTTGCGTTTCGCAGTATTCGTCAAACGGCATATAGCCCTGAACGCGAAGCTTCAGCTTTGCTTCGTCGTAGCTCATTCCGAGTTCTATCGAGTCGAACGCCGCTTCGCTCTGCTTGCATATTCCGTCGGAAGTCTCGAACTTATATCCGTTCATAACATATATATAGGAGTTGAAAAAGTTTTCCGCACCGCGGCATGTCAGCGCCACTGCTATTGCCGCGACGCACACGGCGCCGATTTTTATTGCCCTGCTCTTCTTACTTTTTTCTTTCGGCAGTCCGTCTTTTCTCAGGCGAATATAGAGTACAATCGCCGCAACTGCGAAGCCGACTCCGAAAGCCGCCGAGCCGAGCACCGCGAAAATATCGTAGTCATAAAATTCAGTTGCCGGATATAATGATATCGGCATTATTTTTTCCAATATATAACAGCCGTCATAGAAGAGCGCGTCAACAAAGCCCGAATAAATAGAGGGCAGCCGCGGGTCTGGAGTAATAAACGGCAAACCGAACACTGCGCCGGACAGTCCCATTGCAAGCACCGTTTTTTTGAAGCCCTTTCGGTATGCCGCCGCCATAACGAGCGACACACCGAGCATCGCCGCGAACCCGACAAGCGCGCTGCACGCATCCGAAAATGATGTGCCGAAGAGAAACGATGCGAAAAGATAAAGCAGCGAGCCTATTCCGACAGTCAGCACGAATGCCAAAATCGGCATCCATATTTTTTCGCCGTAGACTTTCTCGAAATCCTTTTTCACCATTGCGGTTACACCTCCGTCGTCGCCCATATCGGCCAGCGCTTTTTGGATGCTCTCATCTTCGCTGTAGCCGATCTCGGTATAAAAATCGATGTGGTCGGATATATGATCCCGCAGCTCCTCGCGGATAAGCTTCTGCCGCCTTTTCGAGAGCTTTTCGGGAATCACAGAATCGAGGTAGCTTTCTATTCTTTTGTCCATTTTATCTACCTCAGACCGCCGAGGGTGCTAACCCGCTCCTTATCACCTTTTCGACTGCGCTCGAATATGAGTGCCAGTCCTCGGTCGATTTGCTGAGCATTTTCAGTCCGCGGTCGGTGATGTGATAGTATTTTCGCCTTTTGCCGCGCTCGCCGTCCTGCCAATAGGACTTCACGAGCCCCTCCTGCTCGAAGCCGTGGAGTATCGGGTAGAGCGTGCCCTCCTTGAACGAGAACACAAATTCGCTGCGCTGTTCGATCTCCTTGATGATCTGGTAGCCGTACATGTCCCCTGTTCCGAGGACGGAGAGCACAAGCAGCGAGCTACTGCCCTTCGACAGTTCTTTTTGGATATTCATATAAAGTCCTCCTTTAAGCATAGAGTTTCTATACATCGGTGTTCTATGTATATAGCATAGCATTATATTTCTGTTCTGTCAAGGAAAAATTTGCAAAAAATTTTTGCCGCGCCCGAAAAGCGGTCTACCCGTTCTCGGACACGGCATTTTGAATTGACTTTGCGGTCAGTTATAGACCGTTCTCTTCTTGCTTATGATATTTCCCGCCACGGCAAGCGCAATACCCAAAACGAGCAGAGGCAGGCAGCTTTGAAGCACCAGTTCGGACGAGACAAGCCCGAACGACATATAGAACATAGGCACTTCTTTGTTGATGCAGAATATATAGTTTGCTATCAGATACAGCACGCCGCCGAGAATGCTTATCGCCGCAGATTTTGAAATGCTGATAATAAAGCCGCACATTCCGAAGAAGAACACACAGGCGGGGATTATCCGCATAAATTCAAAAACGAAATCCGGAATGAGCAGGCACGACGCTGCCATCATAATTGAAATATTCAGGAGCATCGCGCAGAATATGACCGCGCAAATAGTGCCTGCGCTCACCCTTTTGTTGACGAACAGCACTTCGTTGCCCTCGGATTCGTTATACTCCCTGAGCACAAAAATGACATCCCACGCGGAGAAGAACGGAAATATCACCTGCGACATCTGCAGCAGATAAACCTCTATCATCTCGGGCTCGGTGCCGTTGAAACGCATGGAGCAGAGCAGTATCGGATAAAGAACATCGAAGAGCACGAGCGGAGCAAACCTCACCGCACCCACATTTTTCAGCGACAGACGCACAGCCATAAAAACCGCGCTCATATGTTTTTTGTTATGCATATGTATCCGTCCTCAACGCGCGGCGACACCGACGCGGCAGTAGGCTGAGCCTGCGCCGAGAGTACGGCGGTCATCCGCTTTGAATCGCGCTCAAACTGGCGCTGAATGAAATACGGCTCCGAAAGCTCACCGAGCCTTGAATCCTCGATTTCATAGACCTTGCCCGCGGCGGCATTTTCTATTTCAGCGCATGTGCCCTGTGCCGCCACGGTACCGTTGTTTATTATCACCAGCTCGTCGCAGAGGTTTTCAACATCCTCGACAATGTGCGTGGAGATAATTATCGTGCGCTCGCCCTCGAGCTTTGAAACAATATTCTTGAAGCGCAGGCGCTCTTCCGGGTCGAGCCCAGCTGTCGGCTCGTCGAAGATAATGATATCCGGCTCGCCGAGCAGAGCCTGAGCCACGCCCAGCCTGCGTATCATGCCGCCCGAAAGGGTCTTGACTTTTTTGTCGAGCTTGTCCTGAAGACCGACAAGTTTGATATATTTTTTCGCCTCATCGCCGATTTTTTCTCGGCTGATGCCCTTGAGGTCTGCGAGCATCTCCATCATTTCAAAGGCGGTCAGTTCCTTATAAAGACCGAATTTCTGCGGTAGATAGCCTATATGGCTCTGAAAGTTTTTGTCCTTTGAAATATCACTGCCGTTAAATTCGATTTTTCCCGCGCTCAGCGGATAGAGTCCCGTTATGCAGCGCATAAGCGTTGTCTTGCCCGCGCCGTTGGGGCCGAGGAGTCCGTATGTTTTTTTATCGAGCTGCAGATCTATCGATTTCAATATTTTACTGCGGCCGAAGCTCTTGTCCACCGCATAAAGTGATAGCATAAAAAATCCCTCCTCAGTCTGCGTCGGCGTAAAACTCGCTCGCAGTGCGCTTATCATTGGGGTTGTTGAGATATTCGGACATTCTCTTGAGTGCTTCTTCTTCGCCGAATCGGTCTATGTAATCGATAAATTTTTTATATGAAGCATAGTCTTTTCCCGCAAGCTCACGCATAAAGCTCTTTGCTTGCGCATCACCGTTTACATAGTAATTATAATTCTCGTACAGCTCCATTCTCCACGGTTCAGTTGCCTGCGTCGCCAAAGAATAGTCAACATCAAGTATTTCATCTGTCACCAGCGATTCGGTAAATCGGCAATATCCGGTAAACTTACCGGAACTGCCTGTTTGAGGAATAAAAATAACCGTCCGAATATCATTTGGCAGAGTTTGAGTTCCACGATATTTGTCGACAAAATTATCGAGCATCTTTTTCTGACCCATGTAGTAATGAAGATACGGATAGACCATTCTCACCCCGTCCTTCTCATAACAGTCATACAGCCCGGAAACGAGCGTCAATCCTGTCGTTTTTCCCTCAAACTCATTCTTTCCTGTCTGTTCAAGTCCGCAATACACTGTTTGATTGCTGTTCACTTTCACCTTGAAGCGAATCGGCTCATCAAGTACAAATCGGTATACTTCCCTTTGCTTCATATTATATACCGGCAGCGAACCGCTGTGCGGATAATACGGGAAATATCCCGGCAGGAATAAGCCCTGAAGATTGGAATAATATTGCGTTGAAAAGCCGCTGTATTTAAGCACTATCTTGTCAAGGTTCTTTCTCCCCGGATTTAAAACAGTGAAATAATCTCCGTTCTGTTCAAAGCGAAGCTTGTTTCCGCCGCCGTCCCGAACTGAGCTTATTTTATATCCGTGATATAGTGTGAAATCATACTTTTCAAGATTGGGCTTGTCAACGGTTATCACCGCCCTGACGTGCAGATTATTGCCGACCTTTATTTCCAGATCGTAATCGATCACATCAAACTCTTTTTCAAAACGCGCCCACTCTTTGTTCGTGCCGTCCGCATCATAATCGTCGGAATAAAATCCGTATGCTTCGTCATAGTAATCCTCATCCGCACATTCCATAGAATATTGAGGGTCGTCTCTCCCCACGGCAACTCGCGAAGCGGGGATCTGCGACACAACGAGAAAAGCAAACGCGAACAAGGCAAAAACGGCCGGAGCCGCCCGAAAACGTCTGTTTCTCTCCCCGGTTTTCAGACTTATCACAAAAAGCGAGAGCATAAACCAAAAAAGCACCGTCAGCCACCGATAAGGCAGGACAGATTGTCCGAAAGCAAAGATCGGCGCATAGTTGAGCGACGGTGGGAACACATCAAACAGCCGCAAAAACGGAAAGATATTTATGCTGACATCACGGCTGAAAGAATAGAACATCTCGCCGAGATAATTCGAAAGCGGCGAACCGAGCAGCGTGAAGAGCACAAGTCCGAGACAGCCGTTTATTCTGTGAAAAAGCAGCGATGCCGACATACCCATAGCCGCAGCGCAGCATGGAAGAAAAAAATGGCTCAGCAGCATATTCAGAACGGTCTGAATGATAAACTTGCCATGCCAACAGTTAAAATTTCTGTATTTTATAAATGATATCAACCACCATATATTAAACACAATAAAAAAAGCAAAAATAACGACTGCAAAAACTATCCCCTGCGCTAAAAATATCTTTCTTTTCGCGTGAGTCACGGTGTCCATGCACTCGTCGAGTTTATATCGGCGGAGTTTGTAACTCATTTCAAAGGACAGAAACGAAAAAACGACGAACGAAGCGAGAGAAAACTTCAACGGCACATCTAGCGCACCGAGAGCCGCATCATCATAGAGAGCGCTGACATTTCCAGCCATCAACCATATCATGGCAGCCACAATCGAAAACATAAACAGTGACAGAACGACTATCATTTCTTTTGAGCGGAGAAATATCGTCCTGACCTGAAAAATCAGCTTCTTGTCGGGCAAGGTTACACCTCCTATTTTTTAGGATTCAATCGAGCTACCCGCTATACTGCGGGTAGCTCCTCTATTCATTTATTTGTAGCAGATGTATCCTTCACCCTGAGCTCCTGAATTCCAAGCTCCATAAGGTTTAAGATAAAGCTGCCATGTAACCGCCTGACTGAAATGTTGTGTTTCCTCTCTATCGAAATCCTTGCCAATGCCCACCTTTATTTTCTTATCATATTTAAACGACTTTGAGGAGGCATTAAAATACATAGAACAGGCTGTCATTGCTCGGTTCGATTCCCTTTTAGTTTTTGCTCCGAACAATTTAAATGTACCTATAACCTTACCAGAGCAAGAATAGTGTTCATTGCCCTTTAATACTGCCGTTTCTGAATTCTGCGGTACCTGATAAGCAAACGATGAAACTATCCCTATCGAGGAAATTAAAACGAGAGTGAACAAAATCGAAACAATTTTTTTAGTACTTTCTGCATTACAGTTCTTCTTTTCTTTTAAATATTACTATCTCATGTTTCGCATGCTAAAAAGTTTTTCGTATAACACCTCCGTTATTTCTTATTAGCCCACTCTCCTACACAATCCTATATTTTTATAATATCACAAAGCGTCCTTTAAAGCAATAGGAAAATTCAGAATTTGGTATTTTTCAGAGAATTTTGTGGGGGGATAAAACATGCCGCCCGCATTTTCACGCAGACGGCATTATTTTTATATCAATTTTTATTTTATCACAACCACCGTGTTCGGGCACATTGTCAGAGTGAACTCGCCGTTGTCCGAGGCTATCGTCTCAAGCGGCTCCATGTCGTGCTCCTCATCAAGCATATAAATAGTATATAGCCTGTCTTCGCCCGTTTCGACCTTGAACGTGCGCGGCAGAGGCGCGGCGTCGTCGGTATAATATGTGACGAGCAGCATCCGAGTCTCCCCGTCCGCCGCCGCAGCCGAATAGATATCCGGCACATCGCAGCTGACGGCGCACTCGTTTTTGAGCGAGAGCAGCTCGCCCCATGCCTTAACGGAGTAATAGCCCTTTAATCTGTCCAGCGTGCCGCGCTTGAACAGCCCGTTCATGCTCGAATTTACCCGCGCGTCATAGTACATGAGCATATCGGTTTTTTCACGCTGGCAGGCGCTCATAACGGCGGCGATAAACGCAGCGCCCTTCAGCGAAGCCTCGGTTTCAAGGCTGCGCTTCCAGCCGTCGCCACCCCAGCCGCAGACATAGTTCCACTCGTTCAATATGCTCTCGGTGTCCGTGTAGCCGTGGCGGTCGAGCATGGCGCGGTGTCGGCGCGCGTCGGACGTGAAATCGCTTACCTTCGACCCGTAGCAGTGCCACGAATAGAAGTCCATCGGCACATTCTCGTTTTTCATCTTTTCAAAGAACGGAATGAGCCATTTTTCATTGTAGCCGCAAACTGCGGGACCGCCGATTTTCAGCGACGGAAATCTTGACTTGAGATGCTTCGCCGCCGTTGCAAAAAAGTCATAGAACTCCTCCGGCGTTCCCGTCCAGCACTTGTCGTTGAAGTCCGGCTCGTTCCAGATCTCCCAATACTCAATACCCATGTGAAAGCCGTTCGCCCAGCCCTCGTTCATGTGCATTATGATATGCTCGCAGACCACCGCCCATTTTTGATAGTCCTTCGGCGGCATAATGCCGTAGTGCTTCGGCCAGTGCTCGATCTTACTGCCGAGGCGGTAAAACACCTTTGCGCCCGCGCGCATAATCGTGCCGAGATAAATATCCGTCAGCGTGAAGTCATAGGACTCGGGCGAATACGGGTCGGCGTCGAAATCGGTGAATATATTATGTATATCGACCGTGTGCTCTCCGCCGTAGTCATAGCATATGGACGAATCGTGCGTTCTGGCAAACGGGATGTTCGCCTCCCTGAAGTCCGGCAGATTCGTGAGATTCTGGTCGCCGTTGTCCGTATATACGGGACCGTTGTTGACGGCGTTCATCGGTTTTATCCTGCCGACAGTGTTTTTGAAATCAACCTTAAGTTTCATATATACCTCCATCAAATATCAAACGAGAACTGCCAATCCTCGCCGTAGATAACTTTTACTTTTATCGGCTTGTCGCTCTCGACGGTTATCTCAGGTCTCTCATTTTCGGACTTTCTCTCTTCGCACATGAGCGTGACGAACGAATCCCTGCCGACGGGCAGCTTCTTTATTCCGTGCTCCTCGAGCCTGTTCACGCGCCAGACTATCTCCGACTTTTCGGCGGAGACTCTGATTCCGAGGATATACTCTATCAAAACGGTTATAGGGAATATGCCCGTCCAGCCGACAAAATCCTCGCGCGCGGGGTCGCCGCGGTCGGCAGTCTCAGGGGCATAGTTCTCCCAGAATGTGCCCGTCTTTTTATAGACCTCGATGCAGTTTTTATAGCAGCACTCGGCTATCTCTTTTGCAAGCTTCTCTTTTCCGTTTGCGGAGAGTCCGCAGAGCACCATATAGTTCGTCGGCGCCCAAACTCCGCCATTCCAGTAGCCGCCGTTATCTTTGTAGTCCGGGTGATCCGCGGAGAGCGCGGGGACGCGGTTCGGGCGGTTGAATTCATTTTTATCCTCGAGGTGACGGCAGAGCGCGTCCACCCTGTCGGGCGGAGCAATTTTTGCGATAAGCGCCCAGAACGCAGCGACGGTCTTGACGGCAAGGAAGCTTCCGTCCGCCTTGAGGTCATAATAGAACCCGTCTTTTTCGCTCCACATCTTCTCGTTGACGAACCTGACGAGATTATCGTATTCATCCCTGAGCGCGTCAACATCGTCAGAGATGCCGAGCTCCTTCGCCATCATTATAAGATATTCGCAACTCATCGCCGCCTGCAGAGTCGCGTCTATCCAGGACATATAGCTGTGGTGGAAAGTCTCGAGCATCCAGTCCTCCGAGTCGGGGATGAGCTCAAGATCGCAGCGCGGCAGATTATCCATGCCGCAGCCCCAGCCGCTCGACCAATAGCTCCCGTCCTTCCAGCGATGATAATTCTTGAGCCAATGGTGGAACGAGAGCAGCGGATAATAAACTTTTTTGAGCCTCTCCTTATCGCCGTAGTTCTTATAATACTGCCACTCGCACCACGCCATTATCTCGGGTCCCGTGCTCGTCGGGTCGTGGCGATAGAATCGGTCAACGCCGTCTAATTCGTTTATCTCGCGGCAGATGAAGCCGTCCTTGTGCTGCTTGCAGTAGAAATTGTCGAGCGTTTTCTGGAAGCAGTGGACGCTGTCGCCGTATTTGCCGAACATGAGCATAAAGCAGGAATCCCACATAAAAATGTGACCGTTAAAAGCGGCGTCGATATAGGGCGAGACAAAGCCGCTCTCTTTCGTCGGCTTTCCGAGGTTGCGGAAAGCTATCTCCCACGCCTTATAGTAGGCGTCTATTTCATCGCCGTGACCCGCCCACACGGGCTCGGGGAGCTTTCCCCTCTCCTTTTCAAAATCCGGCAGCTCCGACATATCGGGCTGCATGGAAATAAACTCGTTGAGCTTCGCATACCTGTCCTCGACATATCGGGTGATGGGTTCTTTCATGTTTGCGCTCCTTTCGGGTATTTTCAGTCGAGCTGATTATATCACACTTTTTATTTTTAGTGAATAGTTTTTGCGGCAACACCGCGGCGGCGAAATATATTTTCGCTTTCAAAAATTAACTTTTTGTGAATATTCAAAAAAGTATGTCAAAAAGCATTGACTCCGATATATAAATATGCTACTTTGTAATTGCAGATGGGTTTTCTGTGGCAGAATATCATATAATTTCGGAGAAATGCTATGATGCTGTTCGGTTCAAAAAATTATAGATTTTTATCAAGTCTGAGGCGGGTGCGCATTCGGGCAGTTTAATAAGGCGCATAGGTCGGCACCGCAGCCGGTTTGTGCGCGTTTTGTCTTCTCAATAAACTAAAAAGCAAGGTGACAAAGATGAAATCAACCACTAAAAGAGAAGTTATGACCGGCGTAATTACATTTCTTGTTTACGGCATTCTGGGCTTTGCGGCTTCTGTTCTTACCTCGCTCCCCGAAGCCGGGCTGGATAGCCTCGCGGCGAGCCACGCCGTATTCATCATCGGAAGCATCGCAAGCTCCGCCGTTCTTGTCGGCGGAATAGCGTTCGGAATAGTATTCGGCAGAAAAAGATCGAACGGATATCTCATAGGGCTCGTCGCCTCCGTCGTCTTTTTCCTCGGCGCGGGATTCGGCTTTTTCTATACCCTGTCGTCAATCGGAGTGATAGATATCCATGACATAAGGTTTCAGAGCCTATATGAGCCCTCCATTACTATAATAATAGCTTACGCCGCCGTGCCGTACATCGCCTATGCCGCCGCGCGCATAAAAGCAAGCAAGAGAAATAAAATTAAAACTGCATAAATCATCAAACGCCGCCTGTTTCTCCGCAGGCGGCGTTTTCAAAGCAAATAAAAAAGCGCCTCGATGATATTTCATCAAGGCGTTTTCTGGTGGACGCTAACGGACTCGAACCGCTGACCCTTCGCACGTCAAGCGAATGCTCTACCAGCTGAGCTAAGCGTCCATTTGAGCTGAATTTTTCGGTCTTTCCCGTTCAGCAGAGCCTATTATATATGAACGCCGCGCGAATGTCAAGCATAATTTTAAAAAAATTGATTTTTTTGTGAACGCCCGCAGAAATGCTATTTTCAGCCCGCGGGCGGCTTCATTTTAATTTATTTGAAAACGATATCGAGCACCAGCATCGATATCACCCCGGGCACACCGAGCAGCGCGCCCGCGCCGAGCGACCAGCGGTTGACGGAGAGCTGTATCCCCGTCGCAAGCCCCGCGATGTTGACGGCGAACAGCGCCGCCGCGCCACCTATCGCGTTGAGTATCAGCGCCGAAAAGCCGCGCCTGTTCGTCACGGCAAACACCGTTATCGCGAGCGCGGCGGCAGCGAGAAATATTATAAGAATCGTTTTCATCCCTGTTGACAAGGCTATCCCCTCATTCCAGTTTGTAGCAGACGGCTATGTCGCTGCTTTCAAGTCCCTCCTGCTTTGCGAGCTTCAGGAGTCTGTGGTAGCGGCGCTTGAGCGATTCGAGCTCATATATTGCGGCCTCGACCGAGTCGTCGTCCTCGCCGTATTCAAACCGCAGATATGCCGCGTCCATCTCCTTTTTGAGCGCTCTTATGTCCACGAGCAGCTGCTCCTCCCTTGTCGGAGCTTCGTCCGCCTTTTTGAGCTTTCCTCCGAGCAGATATTTGAAAGCAGTAACCATTTTTTCGTCCTCCCGGTATTATTTGTATAGCAATTATGGGACAAATATGATAAAATAATTCAGCCGGACGATATTTTTCGTCCGAACGCCAAAAATATATAAAGATGTTTATAATAAAGGAGAATGTGTTTTGAAGCTTTATCCCATGGTATTGACGCCCTTTGTCTCGGAAACTGTCTGGGGCGGGCGCAGGCTCATTGACGAATATTCCGTTGTCACAGACAAGCGAAACGCCGCCGAGGCGTGGGTCATGTCCGCGCACAAAAATGGCAGCTCAACAGTCGCAAACGGCGAATTTGCGGGGAAGACTCTTCGCGAAGTCTATCTCGAACACCCCGAGCTCGGCGGCAAAAACTGCGCCGGATTCTCTGATTTCCCGGTGCTGATAAAATTCATCGACGCCGCGGCGGATCTCTCGGTTCAGGTTCACCCCGACGACGCCTACTGCCTGAAAAAGGGCAGCGGCGCGGGAAAGACCGAGTCGTGGTATATCCTCGACTGCGAACCGGGCGCCTATCTTCTGCTCGGCTTTGAAAAAGACATAACCCGCGAGCAGTTCAGGCAGTCGATAACCGACGGCACACTGACCGACTATGTCAAAAAAGTCCCGGTCAAAAAGGGAGATTTCTTCTTTATTGAGTCCGGCACGCTCCATGCGATATGCAAGGGCATCCTGCTCGCCGAGGTTCAGCAGAACTCGGACACGACATACAGAATATATGACTACGGCCGCCTGGGCTTCGACGGCAAACCGCGCGAGCTCCATGTTGAGGACGCGGTGAATGTCACGCACACAGGAGTATACAAAAATCCCTGCACGCCGAAAAAAGACGGCAACGTCACGAATCTTGTCGCCTGCCCGTTCTTTACGGAGCGCGTTCTCGATGTTAACGGTTCTTTTGACGGCACTGCGGACGAAAAATCTTTTGTGTCGCTTCTTATCCTCGAGGGCTCGGGTTCGCTCGAATGCGCGGGCGAGACTCTTGAATTTTCAAAGGGCGGCAGCATTTTCATTCCCGCAAACTGCGGCGAATACAAAATAAACGGAGAAGCAAAGATCCTTGAAACAAGGGTCTGATATTACAAATGGCAGTTTTAAGCGTACAGAATCTTGATATGGAGTTCGGCGAGCGCACGCTGTTTTCGGGCGTGAGCTTTGAAGTCGGAGAGCGCGATAAGATAGGCTTCATCGGCTCGAACGCAACGGGCAAAACGACCCTCTTCAAGCTCATCACCGGCGAGCTTGAGCCGACCCTGGGCGGGGTATATCCCGGCAAAAATATAAAGATAGGCTATCTCGAGCAGCACGCCTGCGCGGGGAGCCAAAAGACGGTCTATGACGAGATGGAGAGCGTGTTCGAGCCTCTTATGAAAAAAGAGAAGCGGCTCGAAGAGCTCGCGGATCTCATCGAAGCGGGGCATGGCGACATCGACGCGCTCATCGCCGAGCAGAACAGACTGCACACCGAGTTTGAGGACGAGGGCGGGCTGACCTACAAAAGCCGCACGCGCTCGGCGCTCACAGGTCTCGGATTCTCGGAGAGCGACTTCTCGCTCCCCTGCTCCCTGCTCTCGGGCGGTCAGCGGTCAAAGCTCGCGCTGGGCAAGCTGCTTTTGAGCGCGCCCGATCTGCTTCTGCTCGACGAGCCGACGAACCATATAGACCTGACAAGCCTCGAATGGCTCGAAAACTTCATCAACGACTACCGCGGCAGCGCGGTAATTATAAGCCATGACCGCTATTTTCTCGACAAAGTGACGACAAAAACGATGCTGCTCGAAAACGGCAGAATCGAGATGTTCAACGGCGGCTACTCCCGCTTTCTCGAGCAAAAGACCGAGCGCGACGAGATCGAACGCCGCCACTACGAGCGGCAGATGGATGAGGTTCATCGCCTCGAGGGCATAATCGAACAGCAGCGCCGCTGGCGGCATTTCATAACCGCGGACAGCAAGCAAAAGATGCTCGACAAAAAATTGGCGGAAATCGACGCGCCCGACCGCTCGGCGAAAACCCTTGGCTTTTCATTCGGCGAAGTCGAGCCGACAGGCAACGAAGTTCTGAATGTCAGGGGGCTGTCAAAATCATTCGGCAGCAAGCATCTTTTCAGCGGCGTCGAGTTCCAGATACGCCGATCCGACCGCGCTTTTTTGCTCGGTCCAAACGGCTGCGGAAAGACGACTCTTTTAAAAATACTTATCGGCAAGGAGAAAGCCGACTCCGGCTCATATCTCTTCGGCGCAGGCGTTCAGGTCGGCTATTTCGACCAGACGCTCTCCTCGCTCAACAACAATAATACAGTCCTTGACGAAATCTGGAATCTGCACCGAGATTTCACCGAGGCGCACGTGCGCACTCTGCTCGGGCAGTTTCTGTTCTGCGCGGACGATGTTTTCAAGAAGATAGAGACTCTGAGCGGCGGCGAAAAAGCGCGGCTTTCTCTCCTGAAGCTGATGCTCTCGGGCGCGAATGTCCTGCTGCTCGACGAGCCGACGAACCACCTTGATATTCCCTCGCGCGAGGCGCTCGAATCGGCTCTGCTCGATTTCGGCGGCACGATGCTCGTCGTGTCCCACGACAGATATTTTATAAATAAGTTATCCACCCGCGTGCTGTCGATAGGCATGAACGGCGCGGAGAGCTTCGAGGGCGGCTACGACGACTACGCGGCGAAAATTGCCGAGCAGAGCGCGGAGAAGCCGAAAGCTGCTAAGACCATGGGCAAGGGCGGCGAGGACTACAAGCGCCGCAAGGAGCGCGAGAGCGAGCTGCGCCGCACGATAACCGCGATAAAGAAATGCGAAGAGCGGATAAACGAGCTCGACGGGCTGATAGCAAAAACCAACGAAGAGATGTCAACACCCGAAGCGGCGGCAGATTACGCGCGCGTCATGGAGCTGACGGAAACACTCGGCAAGCTCAACGACGAGCAGACCGAGCTCATGATGCAGTGGGAAGAGCTCGAAAACAGAAAATCTCAACTTGATGGAGAGAAATAACATGAACTTCAGCGAACTTTTCGGGAATGCGCAATGGGTTACCTGCGACAGCGGCTGCACTTCGCCGGTTATAAAAGGCGGCTTCTTCATCGAAGAGCCGAAGAAAGCGGAGATAACCATCTGCGGGCTCGGCTTCTTCCGCCTGTGGATAAACGGGCGCGAGGTGTCCAAGGACAAATTCGTCCCCGTCAACAGTCAATACTGCAAACGCGATCTGACGGCATTTGAATATCCTATCCTGGACGAGCTGTCCTACCGCACATACGCCGTGAGATATGACATATCTGAATTTGTTATTGACGGCGAAAATGATATCCGCATCATTCTCGGCTGCGGCTGGTTCGCCCAGCAGAAGCGCAACGCCGAGGGGTTCGCGAAATACGGCGACATAAAACTCTGCTATAAAATCGACGCCGAGAATAAAAGCGGCAAAAAATATACTTTTGTTTCCGATGAAAGCCTTAAATGGAAGCAGAGCCGCATTATTGAAAATAACATATATTTCGGTGAGGTTCACGACATGAGCCTTGCAGACGAGCTGACGGCGAACAGCGGCTTTCAAAATGTTATCAAAGCCCCGGCGCATGAGACTCAATTTTTCGTTCAGGACTGCCCGGCGGACAGAGCGGAGCGCGCAATAAAGCCCGTAAAGCTCTTTGACCTCGGCGAAGTTTCGATATACGACATGGGCGAGAATATTTCCGGCTATCCGGTTGTTGCGGCAACGGTTGACGGCGCGAATATAACCGTCAGATGCAGCGAGGAAATAAACCCGGACGGCACACTGAATTTCGACTCCTGCGACCGCGGGCAGATTCAAAAAGACGAATATCGCAACGCGAAAAAGGGCGAAGAGTGCATGCCTTGGTTTACTTGGCACGGCTTTCGGTATTTCGAGCTGACAAACAACGCCGAGCCCGTGCGCTGCGAAGTAGTTCACTCAAACTGCGCCGTGACCTCGTCGTTCGAGTCGGACAGCGAGATGCTCAACTGGCTCTACGACGCATATATCAGAACGCAGCTGAGCAACATGCATTCGGGCGTGCCCTCGGACTGCCCGCATATAGAGCGCCTCGGCTACACCGGCGACGGTCAGCTCTGCTGCGAAGCGGCGATGATGCTTTTGGATTCGCAGAAATTCTATAAAAAGTGGCTCGAGGATATCTCCGACTGCCAGAGCATCGGAAACGGTCACATCCAGCACACCGCGCCTTTCATGGGCGGCGGCGGAGGCCCCGCAGGCTGGGGCGGCGCGATAGCGGTCGTGCCGTATGAGATGTATAAAATATACGGCGACAAAGAGACTTTCCGCCGTTATCTGCCGAAGATTCTTCGATATTTTGATTATCTCGACTCGCGAAGCTCCGGCGGTCTCGTCTGCCGCGAGGAAGAGGGCGGCTGGTGCCTCGGGGACTGGTGTCCGCCCGAGCCTATAACAATATGCGAGCCATTCGTCAACACCGCGCTCTATGTAAAGCAGATGATGATGACAAAAGAAGTATCGGAGGCTATCGGCGAAAGCGAAACTGCCGCCATGCTCGAAAAGCGCATAGAAGAAAAGAAACAGGCTATTCTCAGCGCATATTACAGCCCGCAGACCGGCTCGTTTATCGGCGACGCGCAGGGTGCGAACAGCTTTGCTGTTGATATCGGACTCGGCGGAGAGCGCGCTTTCAACAATACAAAAAAGAAATACGACGCCGCAGATGCTTTTGACACCGGCATTTTCGGCACAGATATCCTCACCCGCGTACTGTTTGAGCGCGGCTGTGCCGACACGGCTTTTCATCTGCTGACTTCAACGGGCAAAGGCTCGTTTTATAACATGAAAAAGCATGGCGCGACGACTATCTGGGAGAACTGGGACGGCGAGCGCTCGCACAGCCACCCGATGTTCGGCGCGGTGACGCGATATCTGTTCTCGTTCATTCTCGGCATCACGCAGGAGAAAAACTCGGCTGGCTATGAAAAAATCGTCATCGCTCCGCAGATCCCCGACGGGCTCAACCGCGCGAGCGGTCACATAACCACGGTGCGCGGCGAAATAGCCGTCTCGTTTATCAGAACGGAGCGCGAGATGGACTTCTATGTAACCGTTCCGCAAAAGGCGTGGTTCACTTACGGCAGCGACTGCGAATATGAACTCTGGGAAGGCGAAAACCATATCCACATTGATTTTGAGGAGTAAAATATGGCTATAATCATCACACAATACAGCGAAAAATATCGGGACGATGTCCGCAATATCTGCCTTGACACGGCGGGTAGCAACGCGCGCGAAGAAAAGTCAATGCGCTTTTTGCTCGCGACCTTCTGCGACTACTATATAGACCGCGAGGCAGAGCACTGCTTCATCGCCGTCGATGAGGACACGGACAGCGCGGTCGGCTATATCTTCTGCGCGCCGGACTATCAAAAATACAAGCGCATATTCAAAGCCGAATATCTCCCGCGCGTCAAGGGATGCAAAAAGGGAGATATAATTGAATCATGGGCATCCGTAGACGGTCCCGCTATATTCGCAAGAAGCTATCCCGCGCATATGCACATCAATATAAAGCCCGGCTATCAGCACTGCGGCATCGGCACCCGCCTGTTCGCGGCTCTGACCGAGCATCTCAGAGAGATCGGCTGCAAGGGCGTCATGCTGGTGGTCGACTCATATAACACCAACGCAATAAATTTCTACAAAAAGAACAAATTTGATATCATATTCCCTCTGCGCGTCTGCACGGTCATGGCGCGCAGGGTCTGAGAAAGCAGGGAAAAAATATGAAATTAGCCGTCATCGGCACGGGCTGGATAGTCAAGAGCTTTATCGACGGGTTGAAGTTCGCGCCCGATTTTGAACTCTTCGCCGTATATTCGCGTTCGCGCGAGCGCGGAGAAAAATTCGCAAAGGAAAACGGGATAAGTAAAGTATACACCTCGCTCGACGAGCTCGCCGCCTCCCCTGCCGAGTGCGTCTATATCGCGAGCCCAAATGCCCTGCATTATACTCAGAGCAAAAAAATGCTCGAAAGCGGAAAGCATGTCATCTGCGAAAAGCCGATAACAGTGATGCCCGACGAATTTTCGGAGCTCTGCGAAATCGCGGACGGAAATAAGCTCATATATATCGAAGCTATAATGTATATGCACTCGCCCGTGCGGGCGGCGCTCAGAGAAGCTCTCGGGGATATCGGCAAGGTCTGGACTGCGCATTTTGATTTTTCGCAGTATTCGTCAAAATATCCCGCCTATCTTCGCGGCGAGCTGCCGAATATTTTCAACCCCGCCATGGCTACGGGCAGTCTCATGGATCTCGGCATTTACTGCGTATATCCTGCAATCGATCTGTTCGGCGAGCCGAAAACCGTCTCGGCAGTATCGGCATTTCTCGAAAGCGGAGCTGACGCGGCAACCGCCGTCTCGATGCTAAGTAAAAACACCGCGATAACAATGACAAGCTGCAAAACCGGGCAGGATCACGCAGGCTCGCAGATAATCGGCGAGCGCGGCAGCATAAAAATCGGCTCAATTTCAAAGCTCACGGACATCGAACTCGTGATGAACGACGGAACGAGCCGCATTATCTGCGGCGACACTCCGAAAGATGAGCTCATGGGCAACGAGGCACGCGCGTTTTATAAGCTGATAACAGAGCCGGAAAACAACAGAGAAAAATACAGAGAGCTGCGCGAAACGGCGCTCTCTGTGAGCCGCACGATGCAGCGCATACGCGAGTCGGCGGGAATAAAATTTGACGGAGGGATAGCATGAAATATGTAAAAACAGGCGATGTCCTCGCGGTAAGGCTTGACCCGGGCGAGGAAATAATCGCGTCGGTGCTGAAGATAGCAAAGGACGAAGATATCCGCTTTGCCGAGATATCAGCCATCGGAGCGGTAGGGCGCGCGGTGTTCGGGCTATACGACCTCGAAGAGCAGAAATACCACAGCCTGACATTTGTTCAGCCGCTCGAACTTGTCTCGTTAAACGGCAATCTCAGCCGCAAGGACGGCGAGCCTTATCTCCACCTTCACGCCGCATTCGCGGATGAAAAAGGCGCCGTCATCGGCGGTCACCTAAACGAAGCGGTGATCAGTGCGACCTGCGAAATGTTCATCAAAATTTTTGACATTGACATTGGCAGGCGCATAAGCGAACAGACAGGGCTCAATATTTTTGACATCTGAAAATCAAGCAGGGAAGCCGACATATGCCGCGCTTCCCTGTTTTTTCTTGTCGAACACCATAAAATATTGCACAAAATCAATAAAAATTCATAAAAAATCAAAATTTCTTTACAAAAACTATTGCAAAGTGAATCAAAATCACATATAATTATTCTCAATCAGCGTAGTAACTGAGGGTGAACAAATGCGGCAAGTAAGATTTGAGATCACCGACGGCATCTGCCGTCCGGCAGGATGCGAAACGGACGACATCGGATATGCGGCAATCTCCGATGCTCAGTGCGCCTCCGAATCAAGAAAAAGTTCAACCGCCTCGGGCGGCCGTATTTCCTACGGCATAGTGATGACCGTCACGGAAAACGGATTCAATGAAACAACAAGTTTTCCAGACATCTCTTTCAGCAGAAAAAAGCTGAGGGACTTTGTCTCCATGCTCGAGCGCAACGATGTCTCCCCCGTCCATGTGGAGGAGATGATAGACGATTTCTTCTACGCGGGATAAACGCACCGCCAAAGCATCCGAACCGAGCGAACCACGCCAAAAGGCAGCGTTCGCAGAACAATGACCGACCGCAGCAAAAAAATGCTGCGGTCGGTCATTCTTTATAGTTTGATGGATGGATAGGCAGCGAAACGGCTTTGCGAGTATAAATATCGCAATAAACAGCTGTAGCGATATCGTGCACATATACTTATTATTTTAAGCAGGGCAGGCTAACGGCTTACGCCGAGCCAGCTCCCCTTACAGGGGCGCCTAAATAGATTCTGCGACAAGTCCCAATTCACGCAAAGTCTTTTCATCTTGAACGGAGGGCGTTTATTAAAGTTCCGTATATCGCTCTACGCGCATGCGCAGGGCGTATTTTTCGCGCAGTGCCGCTATCTCTTTCATCATCTCGGACTTGTGGTGGGCATCGAGCGCCTGCTGATCGCGCCATCTGTCTATCAAAAGCACGGTCTCCGGGTCGTCAAGCGGAGAGAAATATTCGTATCTCTCGTTCCCCTCTTCGGCTCTTATTTTATTCACAAGCCCGCTCTCCGTCATCTCGCGTGCAAACTCTTTTGCGCTACCGTTTTTGCCGGTGTAGTAGATATTGACAGTGAAGCTCATTTCATTCTCCCCTATCAGTATTTTTCGACGCTCTCGACATCGAGCACAAACACAATAGCTCCGCCGACCGCGACCTCCGAGCCGAGATCGCCCTCGGCAAGTCCGCTGCCGAATGCGGCGGTAGAGGCGGCGGTGTGCATCCTGCGCTGCGAATACTCTTTGATTATCTCCTTTGCCTTCGCGACCTTGTCGTCGTCCGCGCCGATTAGGAATGTCGTGTTGCCGACCATGAGGAATCCGCCCGTGGTCGAGAGCTTCGTCACCGTGTAGCCTTCCTTCGTCAGCGCCGAGGAAACAACCGCGCTGTCATCATTATTAACAATAGCTATCAAAAGTTTCATTATATTCATTCTCCTCATTAAATTTTCGGATCTATCATCTTGCGGCTCTTCTTGTCGAGCTTGCGGACATCGGGTATCTCGTACCTGTTGTCGTTCGCGTCTTTTATCAATATGCGCCCGTCATAGAGCGGCTTTACCGCCGTGAGATGATTTCTTATCTCAAAAGTGCATATTCCCCTGTCCGTCTCGACCGTCCACATCCAGATAAGGAATTTTTCGCGCATCTTTATGAATCGCTTTATCCGCGGGATCATATAGTATTCGTCGAGGCACTGCTCGACAGCCTCTTTCGACTCCGGCAGAAGATTGTCGATGTTTCTTATCATCGCTATCTCCTCGCCCTCGCTGTCGATCAGCGAAATGTATCTGCTGAGTCCGGTTATGGGGAACATTCTGTGCAGTTCGAGTCCCTCGAACTTCTCGCCTGAGTAAAACTCGGCATCGACGAAAATCCCGTCCCGGCGAGTGAATTTCACTTCCGGTCCGTCAATATATCTCGGCATTGCGCTCCCCCCTTATTCAAAATTCTCGGCGGCTTTTTTCTTCTGAAGCTGTTCGCCCATGGACTGGATCTCAATGAGCTTGTAGTACTTGCCCTTGAGCGCCATGAGTTCTTCGGGAGTGCCGCATTCGATTATCTCGCCGTGGTCGACGACAACTATCTTGTTCGCCTTGCGCAAAGTTGAAAGACGGTGGGCAATCATGAGCGTTGTGCGCCCGGATATCAGTCTCTCTATCGCACCCTGAATAAGATTCTCGGTCTCGGAATCGACCGCCGCCGTTGCCTCGTCGAAGATGAGTATGCTCGGATTTTTGAGCACCGCGCGGGCTATAGACACGCGCTGCTTCTCGCCGCCGGAGAGTCCGACTCCGCGCTCGCCGAGCATGGTGTCGTATGCATCGGGCATGCGGCGGATGAAGCCGTCCGCGTTCGCGACCTCCGCCGCGTGGAGCACCTGCTCAACATGGACATCCGCGCTGCCATAGGCGATATTATTATATATCGTGTCTCTGAACATCAGCGGCTCCTGCTGGACGAAGCCGATCGAGTTTCTGTAATATCTCAGGTCGATGTCCCTGATGTTTATTCCGTCGACGAGTATCTCGCCGTCGTATTCGTCATAGTAGCGCATCAGCAGGTTTATCAGCGTCGATTTGTCGGAGCCCGTTGTTCCGACTATGCCGACTATGTCGCCCGGCTCTATAGTCAGATTTATGTTTGAGAGGACTTTTTTCGAGCGGTCGAACGCAAAGTTGACATTCTTGAATTCAATCTTGCCATCCATGCGCTTGAGCTCTTTGCCCTGGCCGAAATCGTGCTCGGGCTCGGCATCGAGGATATCGAGTATCTTTTCGGCGGACGCCAATGTGTTCTGGTATGTGTCGCCGATATTCGCAAAGAAGTTGACCGGGTTATAGAACATGCTCGCATATGAGATGAACGACACGAGCAGACCGAGCGAAACCTCGCTGCTGCCGGAGATGACAAGATTGCCTCCCATGAACCATATGACAAGCGTTCCGCAGGTCACGAGGAATGTTATCACCGACGGGAACACCGCAGAGGGCACGGCGGCTTTTTTGTCCTCCTTGAACCACTCGTCGCAGTAGGCGTTGAAGCGCTTTACAGTCTTTCGCTCATTCGTGAACGCTTTTATCACTCGCACGCTCGGTATAGTGTCGGCGAGCATCGAAGAAATCGATGCGGAGCGCCGCCACATGCGCATATATTTGGGTCCGAGCACCTTGCCGAACCGCTTGCCGACAAACACGACTATCGGCACGGGAATGAGCGAGAAGAGCGCCAATCGCCAGCTCATCATGAACATTATGACTATCAGCCCCACGAGCGTAAACGCCTGAATGACCGCCTCCTGGGTTATCTTCATTATAAAATTCTGTATCACCGTCGCGTCGGAGTTGACGCGGTTTATGACGGAGCCTGTCGATATCCTGTCATAGAAGCTCATCGGCAGATACTGCGCCTTTTCATATATATCTTTCTTGAGATTCAAAACTATCCTGTCGCCGGATATTCTGAGCTTATACGCCCGAAAACCGTTTATCACATACTGAAGAACGTACACCCCGAGCAGCAGCAAAATGACCGCCATGAGCCGTTTTGACGATTTCTGCGGGATAACATCATCGACCATTATCTTTGTGATATACGGCGGGACGAGCGAGAACGCCGTTGTGAGCACGGATAGAATCATGCACACTATCAGCGGCTTTGTTTCGGGCTTGACATAGCCCGAGAATTTTGTGATGAGCTTGCGCTTGCCGGAGCAGTTGAGGCACTCGGCATCGGGCGAGGGCAATTTGCGTCCGCACTTCGGGCAGAAAGAGCGCTGCTTGAGATAGACGGACTTCACGACCTCCGCATCCTCGTCGGAATAGCCGTGTTCTTTCAACGAGTTCACGAACACCGCGCCTGCGTCCGCAACCTCGGCGGCGGCATAAGAGAAGCGCATGAGCGGCTTTCTCTTTCGTTTGAAAATCTGACTCGAAACAGCGCGTTGCCGTAGAGCCGCTTGACATCCGCCGACTCCATTTCATTATAGGCGATGCTGCACACGCCGCCGTCAAAGCTTCTGTCAAAGGCAATAAGCCCGTTTTTTGTGAAAACGAGCATTGAATCCGCATATTTGCCTTTTAAATCAAGGTCACCCACGACGATAAATAAAACCTCTTCGCCGCGGGTCAATTCTTCGAACCGCTCCTCATATTGTCGCGGCACGGGTTTGTTGGTTATTTCTTTCATTGCTCCGCCCCCTTTTTCAAGGTCATTTTAGCAGAGCCGATGTCAAAAGTAAACACGGAAATTCAGCCTAACATGACAAAAAAATTTGTCGTTGTTTGTTGAAAATGACGAAAAATCCCCGTGATGTTATTTTTTCATAACCACATTTTCAAGATAGCTGTTAAAATTCTTATATTCATTCTCGCTTATCGCCGTCGGGCAGGTCATGACAACGAGCCTGTGACCTTTGTATTCGCTGCGATACGGCGGGTGGATATGCTCGAACGGATTGGCTCTGTACCCGGCACGCTCATAAAAAGCCTTGCGGCGGACGGATACTTCATCATTCGGCGGGGCGATTTCGAGAATGACCGTCTTTTTGCGCCCGCCGAGAAGTGAGAGCGTCTGCGCACCGTAGCCTCTCCCGCGCATTTCGGGCAGCCGCTGTTCATATATAGGAAAGCTCCATCGCTTTTTCATATATTTTATCTTCTGAATTTGTCAGTCTTTTAAAAATCATATTATCATCCTCCGCGCTTTCGGTTATTATACATTTTTACACCCCGGCGGTCAAGAAATCGGGTGTTTAGAATTAAATTTTCATTGACTGATTATTGTAAATATGGTACAGTATTATTTGACTGAAAACGGATTTTCAATATGAAATCCACAAAAAAACAGAGGGGTTACAAAAAAATGTCGAATCTTATCAAAAAAATCACATCCACCCCGAAGGGCTGGTCTACAAAACCGAAGGAGAGACTGAGCTACTATCTCTACTTCTGCGGACAGAATGCGATATATAACCTTGTCGCCTCTTTCCTGACCACTTATCTCATGCTCTCTATCGGCGGACTTGTCAAAACCGCGGGAATCATGCTCGCGGTCAAGGTATGGGACGCAGTCAACGACGCTATTTTCGGCGTGCTGTTCGATAAAGTAAAATTCAATAGCGGCAAGAAGTTTGTCCCGTGGCTCAAGATATCGCTCGTCTTTATCCCGCTGACTACGGTCATGCTCTTCGCCATACCCAATAACTTCAGCGAAAACGCGAAGCTCATCTGGCTCGCTGTTTCATATATACTCTGGGATACCGCTTACACCCTCTGCGACGTGCCGATATTCGGTATCATCACCTCGATGAGCGAAAACATTGACGAAAGAAACAGCATTATATCCTATAAGCAGATTTGGGCGGGCGTGGGCTCGGGCGTTGCGCTCATTCTCGGCACCGTCCTCGTCGGCGAGCAGGTCAAGCTCAACTACACGGTAGTCGCAATAATCTGCGCCGTGTTCGCAATTATCACGATGATCCCCGCCTGCTTCAAGCTTGAGGAGCGCTTCGGCGGAGACAGGGATGAGGATTTCACGATCAAAAAGATGTTCAGCTATCTCGTTCAGAACAAGTATCTGCTCATCTATTACATAGGCTACTTCTTCTATTCGAGCGCCAACGTCTCCGGCTCGCTCAACCTTTTCGTCTCGTTCTATCTCTTTAACAACTCGCAGTTCTCACTCGTCGTTCAGGCTCTGAGCCTTGTTCCCGCGGCGATATTCTCGTTCCTCGTGCCCCACATGGTCAGAAAATTTGACAAGATGAAGCTGTTCAGAGTCTGCACTTTGGCTACCGTTATTTTAAGCGTTGTCATGTGGCTCATCGGCTACAACTCGATGAAAGGCTTCATCATCATCTCGATACTGCGCGCGGTACCCATGGCTATTCTCGGCGTCATGCTCTTCATGTTCACGCCCGACTGCGCGGAGTTCGGCAAATTCACCTCCGGCATCGAGGCCAAGGGAATCACCTTCGCAATCCAGACCTTCATGTGCAAGCTCACCGCAGCCGTCTCCGGCGCGCTCGGAATGTTCATACTCGGTCTCAAGTCCACCGGCTGGGTTTCTGTTGAGGGCGCGCAGAACTTCGCAGACCTTCAGGGTGTCACTCAGACAGACCACGCGAAGGCCGTTCTGTGGTTCATCTATGTTATGTTCACGGCGATAGGCTACGCCATAGCCTATATCATCTGGACCCGCTACAAGCTCACCGACAAGGATGTTCAGACCATGGCGGACTGCAACAGCGGCAAAATAACCCGCGCCGAAGCCGAAGAAAGACTCGGCGGAAGATACGACAAGAAGTCGAAGAAATAATTCTCGGCGCAGACAAAACAGCAAATAAAAAAGGTCACAATTTGCAGGCAATGCGGATTGTGACCTTTTGGTTTATCATTTTGCGTTTTTAAATGCACTTTACCCGCTCTTGTTTATTGAGCAAAGACCGAATACTGAGCACCATTAAATAGCTCGGAGCAAAATATATTACCACATAATATACACTACGCGCTCTTGTAGGGGTCGGCGACCTCGCCGACCCACTGCTGACGAAGTCAGCACAAAGCAATAGTTTTTTCTATTTGTAATGACTCGAAAAAGCATTGTCCAAACTCCGTGCCGCCGTTGGCGGCATAGGGTCGTCGAGTCGCCGACCCCTACAACAAGCAAAACTTTATCGGCGCAAAACTCCCCGCACACTGAGATGCGGGGAGACTTCTCGATATCAAATGTTATTCTGACTGTTCCTGTCTTTGAATTTCACGGCACAAATCGCCGAGACGCCTAACAGAAGTATACATTCAGGTATGTAATTAAACTTTGGCGGAATGATACCTTTCAAATACAGTATTGCATACAGGAAGTCGCAAAGAATCACCGCCAGAATGATAATTATATATGCTATAGTTTTCTTCTTATTTCTGACTTTCTTCATTTTATTTACCCCGCTTTTTTTCGATCTCTTCAAGAAGATCATCGCTTATATTGACATGCGGGTTATATTTTTTCGCCAAATCGCAAAGTTGAGTAACAAGCTTCCAATAATGCGACATGACCGGAGTAATCGGTATGCTGCCCGGCATATTCTTTGCACGCACCACAACTTTATAGATTCCGAAAAGGGGCATCCGCTTTGAATCTATGGCGAGAATATTTTCGTAGCTCACATTCATATTCATCGCCTTTTTGCCCTTTGTGACTCTGAATGAATTGAATTTTGCGCAGCTCTCACCGAGTTCAACATATCGGTTAAAATACTCAGCAAAAAAGACCGCAAAGAAAGCAATCATCAGTCCGATTCCGCCGACAAGCGTCCTTTTAAAGCTGTCGGTATCATAGCGTCCGCGCCAAAACAGCAGCGCCATTCCTATGCCGATTGCAAGCAGAACTACTTCCTGCAAAAACAAAACTGACTTTTTGTATTTAGATTTCATTTCATTCTCCTCCTTTCACAAAATGCGCTTTCAGCAGGAATATCAACCGCAACGCTGTCGATTGATATTCCCACATATCAGCCAAAATTTCTCTTTTCCCCAAAGCTGTTTAAAATATTTTTTAAAGCACTACTTCTCTGCCCGTCCTTGCGGACTCGTAAACTGCGCAGAGAATCTTTATCATATCAATTCCCTGCTGCGGCTTGAAGCACGGCTCGGCGCCCTCGATGACCACATCGTAGAAGTGCCTGAGGTTTCTCGCGTGCTCTCTGTCGGTAGCGTAGTTAGTCGGGATAACATCGAGGCACTTGCCGTATTCCTCGGTGTAGAACTCGACCTCGCCGTCCTGCCAATTGAGTCCCGCCTTCGTGCCGCGAAGCTCGACAAAGCGTGTCTCTTTCTTGACGTTCGACGCCCAGCTGAACTCTATCTGGAGCTGAGCCCCGTTATCGAAGCGGATAGTGCCCATCGCAAGATCCTCAACGTCAAACGTGCCGTCCTCGACCTTGTCGCCGAAGTCGGAGTTCACGGAGTCGCTGACGTCGTTGTCGGCAAACTTGCAGTATGTGCTGCCGGTCACGGCGACTGGAGTCGGGTTGCCCATGAGCCATATCGCAAGGTCTATCATGTGAACGCCGAGGTCAATGAGCGGGCCGCCGCCGGACTGCGCCTTGGTGGTGAACCAGCCGCCCTTTCCGGGGATTCCGCGTCTCCTCTGCCAGCCGCAGCGTCCGCAGTATATCTCGCCCATTTTGCCGTCGTCAATGAACTTCTTCGCAAGCTTAGACGCGTCGGTGAAGCGGTTGTTTCTCATGACCATGAGCGTCTTGCCCGCAGCCTTAGCGGCGTCATTCATCTTCATGACCTCTTCGACATTGACAGCGTCCGGCTTCTCGCAGAAAACGTGCTTGCCCGCCTTGAAAGCGGCAACCGCGATTATCGAGTGGAGATAGTTCGGGGTGCAGATATCGACAGAGTCTATCGTCTCGTCCTTGAGTAGCTCGTTGAAATCGGTATATACCTTCGCGTCGGGGAAAAAACCGTCGCGGCACTCGACCGCCCTCTCCTCGATTATGTCGCAGAGCGCGACAACCTCAAGTCGATCGTCTTTAAGATAGTGCTCGCGGTGAGCGCCGTTGAATATTCCGCCGACACCGATAATACCTACTCGCCATTTTTTCATAGAAAGACCTCCAAAAATGTATTTCATACGAATTGATTTTAACATAACAAGAAATAAAAAACAAGAGCGGCGGCCTGTACGAAATGCCGAAAAAACAGCTTTATTTTTAGTTGATTTAACAATTTGATTTGTGATTGACAACGGAACGGCGGAACGCCTTATGACGCTCCGTCGAACCTTGCTTTTATGAAATTGTGTTTTGCAAATTAAAGCTTATTTATCAAACGCGCCGAAGCGGGCTGCTATCTTCACGCCGGTCTTTGCAAGCGGAAGAAGAGCGACTATGGTTCTGAGCGCTCCGTCAGCAGAGGACGAGAGCACGGAGGAAACGAGGAAATTGACAACAATTTTCTGCGAGGCGTTCATGTCGAGAGCTGCAACAGCGGTCTTTATAGCCACAGCGTTGTTCTCCTCGGTAAGCTCGGAATGGAGATATCTGAACAGAACGACAAACGCATCCGCCGAGTCGCCTTCGATGCCGACAAACCAGTTTCTGGTCTTGGCTGCGCTCTCTTTTGCGGTGAAGACTCCGCAGGCGGCGATATCCTTTATTGCAGCCGCAAACTTCTCCTTGTCAAGGTTTATTGTAAGAGTGACTGCGGGGGCGGTCTCCTCGCCGTTTTCGTCAACCTTGGCGGCCTGGAGCTCGATGTCCTTGAGCTTGGGGGCGATCATATCGTATATGCCGCCGGTGGTGAGGTCAACCTTAACGTTGTTGCCGATACCCAGGCTGATTTTGCCCAGCATACTGTGTATCTGAGTGTCGATAAGTCCCGTGTCAATAGCGGAGGCAAGATTCGGGAGAAGCTTCAGAACCTCGTCGACCGGGGATTCCGCAGAGGCAACTGCGTCAACAAGAGTGAATATGGGAGTGATGATGCCGCAGATACGGCGATCCATCTTCTCGTTTGTGTTGGCGCCCTTCTTAACATATGCGGTGTACTCGTCGGAGGTCATAAAGTCCTTTATGCCGAGAGCCTCAAATATGGGGATGAGATCCTCGTATATGCCCAGCTGCGGACCGTAAAATAAGCTGGTTGTGTTCTCAAAGGAAACAACGGTAGTGAGCAGCGAAAGGGGTCTGAACAGCGACGCAACAGCGTCGAGGAAGCCCTCCTTGTCGCCGTTAGCGAAACCGAAGTCGCCGTCAACAACAGTGAGATACTGCCATGCGTCAAGCTTGTCTACGGGCTTGCCGTCCGCGCCGAGCGTAGCTGCTGCGGCGTTAAGAGCCGCGATAGCACCCGCGCAGGTCTCCTTGTCAAGTTTTGCGGCAAGATCCTTGGGTCCCTTTGCAACAAGACTGCTGAGTCCGCCGACAAGCGGGAACAGCTTCTTTGCAACAAGAGCTACGGTTTCATTGGTATATACCTTCTCGTTGAGCACCTGGGGAACTCCGCCCTCGGGAACCTTCAAAATAGTGAAAAGAATATCTTCAACTCTGCCGATAGACCTGTTGACAGCCTTCTTGGAAGCGCCGATGGGATACTTAACCTTGGTGCGCTCCATAGCGTCAACGTCGGGTTTTTCGTCCGCAGGATCGGATACGGCAAGAGCAGCCGCTTCGCTGACAGCGCCGTCAAGCGCTGCGGTCGCTTCCTCCTGCGCAAAGGCATTGAGCCCTGCCGCCATAACGGACATTATCATGCACAGGCAAAGTATAACGCTCAGCGCTTTTTTAAATGTTTTCATTTACTCTGTTCTCCTTTCGTTTTTGTGAAAACATTATAGACATTGTTATTCTTTGCTTCTTTTTGTCACCTCCTTTGCAGCAATTTATATTATAACGTTAAGTTATAAATTCAGCTTTTAATATACAGAACCGACAAAGTACCGCGCTATTCATAAAATAATTCAGAACCCTCGCGGATATTATACACTATATCTACAAATAAGTAAAGTTATATCTTAAAGAAGTGTTGTTAATTATTTGAGATATAAGGGGAATTGTTGAAATTCCCCTCGTTGTTTAAAAATCAAGTCTCTCCCGTAGGCTCTGTTTTATCCCAACCTCACACACGATGCTAAGCCCGAGGAAGCAGTCTTCAAAGAAATCGCGACCCAGCTTGAACTCCGGCAGAAGATAAGGCTTCATTTTGCTCTTTATCAAACCTATGAGCTTGTCCGTATCCATGCCCTCATCGAGCTCATATATAACTACCCTGCCCGGATTCATCAGCGCGATTATCGCCTGGAGGCGTTCGCTGCAAAAAGCTATGCGCTCGGATTCAATGTCCGGAGTGTGCAGCGGGATGTTTTCGACCTCGCCGGCAGCGCCCGACGCTCCGCAGAGCACCTCGCCGTTCGCGATTATTCCCGAACCGCTCTTGCGCTTGCCGTAAGCATAGAGAACGGTTATACCCTCCTGATAATTCGAATATTTTCTTGCCACATTCGTTGCGACATGCAGGTCGTTGTCAATAAGAACCGTCAGTCTGAATTTTTCATTCAGCCTCTTTGCAACATCGATATGGTTGAGCGACGGGAATGCCGCCGAGTCCATAACAACACCCTTGCAGACAACGCCCGAAACGGCTATCGCCGTCATGGCTATGAGCGGATCGGCCGCAACGCTTGTCATAACAAGATTCTCAAGCGTCGAAAGTACTTTTTCGTCACAAATCGGTATATTTCCGCTGCCGATAGTACGGCTTTTGAAATCATGGATTCTGTATGAAAGAACATCGGAGTCAAGATAAATCAGCAGAAAATGCATATAGTCCGCGTTAAGCTTATATACCTGCGCCTTGCGCCCGCGTTCCGCGCCAATAACTCCGTCCGGATTAATAATTCCCTCCGCAACACCGTAATCAATAGCTCGCGTCACGGTCGGCAGGCTCAGCCCGATGCTTTTGGCTATCTGCGGAATTGTCGCCTGCTTGTTTTTGTGTATGTATCCCCACACAGAGCGGTAATTCGTCAGCTTGACTATGGATGAATCAAGTGTATTTTTCAAAAAGCGCGCCCCTCATCTGCAAATTAGAAAACCGTGTTATTAAATCAATTATATCACCGCGTTCTGCTTTTCGCAATATGCATTTTTGCCAAAAACGGACTTTTTAAATTATGCACAGTAAACAACGCAGAATTGCGAATGCAACACAATTATTGACACAGTGTCGAAGCAAGTATATAATTTCAGTATCAAATATCGGAGGGAACAGCATGGCAAAAGGGCTGCCGGATTCAAAGAAATATATAAAAGAAAAACAGGCTCCCCTGCGCTTCGGCGCGGACGGAAAATTCCGCATTCTGCATCTGACTGATGTCCACGAGGTCGACCCGGAGATGGACGATGAGGAAGACAGACAGATACCGATAAACAAGAGCAAAGAGACGATAAATGTCATTCGCCGATGCATCGAAATTGCTAATCCCGATCTTATCGTTTTCGGCGGCGACAACATCAGCGGCTACTGGCAGGAGTTCACATATGAATATATGTATAATACTATCAAAAAGATAGTCGCGCCGATTGCGGAGAAAAATATCCCGCTCGCCATAGTTTTCGGCAACCACGATGCCGAGGCTCAGCCCAAATTGCCGTTTCTCGCGAAAGAGAATCAGATCTGTATATACGCCGAATACGAGAATTTCAGGAGCACGATGAACGACGAGGATGTCTCCGGCTGCGCGAATTGCAGTTTGCCTATTTTGTCTTCCGACGGCAAGCATATCGCCTGGAACATCTGGTGCATCGACTCGGGCGACTATGTCAGGGACGATGAGTTCAATGTTATAGACGACGCCGGATACGGCTTTGTAAAAAAAGATCAGATAGCATGGTACGAAAGACGCGCCGCCGAACTCAAGGCGCAGAACGGCGGAAAAGCCGTGCCCTCTCTGCTGTTTCAGCATATCCCCGTCATTCAGGAATACAAAAAACTCAAAAAAGACCCGGATGGCGAATACAGCCTCGGCGCGCAGCACTACTCCGTCCCGGACGGCGCACTGCTCGAGGGCGAGATTCACGAATCCCCATGCCCGCCGCTCGAAAACGGCGACGAATTCGAGCGCTGGAAGAGAACGGGCGATATAGTCGCCGCATTCTTCGGCCACGACCATGTGAACACATTCACAATGGAAGTCGACGGCATAAAGCTCGTTCAGACCCCCGGCGCGGGCTACCACTCCTACGGCGACAAACGCGGCGGCAGACTGATTATAATAGACGAAAACAAGCCGGATTCGTATGAGTCGGAATGCATTTTCATCGACAGAATAACACAAGGTGAGCTTAAATAAATTCAAATAAAGGACGGAGAACAGCTATGGACAAATACGCAAGATTCAGATATCAGCCCTGCATCCCGCTCGGCGCGGACGGCAGAAAGGTCACAGGTTCGCCCGAGCACGCCGCGCTCTCGAGAAGAGCCGCCGGCGAGGGTGTGGTTCTGCTCAAAAACAGGCTTCACACTCTGCCGCTCACGCGCGGAACAAGAGTCGCACTCTTCGGCAAGGCGACTATCGAATACATAAAGGGCGGCGGCGGAAGCGGCGACGTTTTCTGCGCCTACATCCGCAATGTCTATGACGGATTCAGTCAGAAGGAAGCCGAGGGCAAGGTCAGCGTGTTCAAGCCGACCGTCGAGTTCTACAAAGAATACGTCAAGGGGGCGAGCAAGCGCATCCCGACCCGCGCCCAGATTGAGAAGATATGGGACAAGGTCAACGCCATGTCCTTCTGCAAAGAGAAAGACGATATAATCTACGACACCTTCGCGAGCATGCATGTTGCCGAGGCGCATATGCCCGACGAGCTCATAGCGGAGGCTGCCGCGAACGCGGATATCGCGATAATAACCCTCAGCCGCTTCTCCGCAGAGGGCGTTGACAGAAAGGCTATCCCCGGCGACTACTACCTTTCGGACACGGAGAAGAGCCTCATCGACCGAGTCGCTGCGGCGTTCCCGAACACAGTTATAGTCCTCAACTCCGGCGCAGTCGTTGACTGCGAGTATTTCGCGGACAATGAAAAAGTCGGCGCGATAATCTCCGGCTGGCAGGGCGGACTCGAGGGCGGCATGGCGATTGCAGACATTATCTGCGGCGATGTCAACCCCTCTGGCAAATTGGCGGACACTATCCCCGACTCCTACGACTCATATCAGAACGCGCAGGAGTTCCTGACAGGCTTCGAGCATCTCGATTATTTTGATGACATATATGTCGGCTACCGCTATTTCGAGACGATTCCCGGCGCCGCCGAAAAAGTTCGCTATCCGTTCGGCTTCGGTCTCTCTTATACTGATTTCGAGTTCAGCGGCGCATTCTGCGGCGAGAGCGACGGAAAGATAGTCGCCGCGGTGACGGTCAAAAACATCGGCAAAGTGCCCGGCAAAGAGGTCGTTCAGCTCTATTACAGCGCGCCGCAGGGCAAGCTCGGCAAGCCCGCAAGAGAACTCGCCGCGTTCAAAAAGACGAAGCTTCTCTCCCCCGGTGAGTCCGAGGCAATCGCGCTGAGCTTTGATATCGGCGACATGGCGAGCTTCGACGATTTGGGCAAAATAAAAAAATCAGCATTCGTGCTCGAAAAAGGCACATACTCGTTCTACCTCGGAAATTCCGTCAGAGCGACAGAAAAGCTCCGCTACGACTTCGTGCTGAGCGAGGATATAATCACAAAAGAATCAAAGCCGCTCTGCAGACCGTTCAAGCTCGAAAAGCGTCTGCTCGCGGACGGCAGCTTTGAAAATCTCCCGACGGGCGAACCCGTTTACACCCGCGGCACACGCACTTCTATCGAAGCAACCGCGCCAAAAGATACAATCATGTTCGACGAAGTCGGCGAAAATATAACGCTCGACGAATTTATAAAGCAGTTCACCGTTGACGAGCTTATCGACTTTGTCGGCGGGCATCAGAATCAGCCCGGAGTCTGCAACACAGGCGCGTTCGGCGGCATGAAACGCCTCAATGTGCCGCCCGTCCCGACTGCTGACGGGCCTGCGGGTCTGCGCCTCAACGCTTCAACGGGCGTGCCCACAACGGCATGGCCCTGCGCAACGCTTCTCGCGTGCACATGGAACACGGAGCTCATTGAAGAAGTCGGCGCGGCAGGCGGCGCGGAGCTGCGAGAAAACAATCTCGGCGTGTGGCTCGCGCCCGCGATGAACATCCACCGCAATCCCCTGTGCGGACGCAACTTCGAGTATTTCTCCGAGGATCCACTCCTCGCCGGAAAGTGCTGCGCCGCCGACGTGCGCGGCATCCAGTCGCAGAAAATCGCCGCATCGGTAAAGCACTTTGCCTGCAACAACAGGGAGTCGAACCGCTTTGAATGCGATTCCAGAGTTTCCGAGCGCGCGCTCAGGGAGATATATCTGCGCGGCTTCGAGATATGCGTCAAAGAGGCTGACCCGTGGACAATTATGTCCTCCTACAATCTCATCAACGGCTGCCACACTTCGGTGAGCTACGAATTGCTCACCGAGATGCTCCGCAACGAGTGGGGCTTCAAGGGCATGGTCACAACAGACTGGGGCGTCCACAGCAACCACTCCGACGAGGTTCTCGCCGGCAACGATGTCAAGATGGGCGACGGCGAGCCCAAGGAGCTGAAAGCCGCATTTGAAAGCGGCAAGATAACCCGCGCCGACCTTGAAACGAGCGTCAAGCGCATACTCGAGCTGACGATGAAGGTCGCGGAATAAATCAGATATAAAGCAAAGCAGTCGCCCGCGCGGCTGCTTTTGCATGTTCGGGCTATATTACGCACGTTTTATCCGAGGCTTTTTGGCAAAAATCGACATTGCAAAATATATTTTTCAATGATATACTTTAATTATTAACGCAGCGTTATTAATCGTTGATGGGGACCGCTATAAGCCTGTCCGCAAAAGCCGGGGATGCCTTTTTTTCCACCTTTTGTGCATCGTCTTTCCCCTGCGGTCGGATTATCTCCGTTTTGTGCACCCGCAGGCGGCATTTTGCAGGCAGAGCGGCGGATAAATAACGAAAAGAATTCAGTCTTTTGGTTATTCGATTGATAACGCTGCGTTATAAATATTTCAGGCGGTCGGCGATTTTTCGCCCGCCGTTATTTTTATTTTCTTGATGTTTTTCGCGCCGCAGAGTATAATTAATTTTATAAATATTTCTGTTGAGGTGCAAACGGTGAGGGACAAGCTCAGCGTATTAAAAGAATATTTCGGCCACGATTCTTTCCGTGAGGGGCAGGACAGAATAACGGACAGCCTGCTCGGCGGGCGCGATGTTCTCGGCATCATGCCCACGGGCGCCGGGAAGTCGATATGCTATCAGGTGCCCGCACTCATGTTTGACGGCATCACTATTGTCGTCTCCCCGCTCATCTCTCTGATGAAAGATCAAGTCAGCGCGCTCGTCCAGTCGGGCGTCGCCGCCGCATACATAAACAGCTCATTGACCCACGCGCAGTATCTGAAAGTGCTGCAAAACACGGAGAGCGGCAAATATAAAATAATTTATGTCGCACCAGAGCGGCTCTGCGCGCCCGCTTTTCTCGGAATATGCCGCAATCTCAATATATCCATGGTCGCGGTCGACGAGGCGCACTGCGTCTCGCAATGGGGTCAGGATTTTCGCCCGAGCTATCTGAAAATACCCGATTTTATCGACGCTCTTAACTCTCATCCCGTTGTCGGCGCGTTTACCGCTACCGCCACGGGAGCCGTCAGAGATGATATAAAAACGCTGCTCAGGCTCGTCTCCCCGCTCGTTGTCACAACGGGCTTCGACAGGCCGAACCTGTTCTTTTCTGTCATGCAGCCGAAGAACAAATCGATTGAGCTGATGAAGCTGATAAAAGAGCGCAAGAATGAATCCGGCATAGTTTATTGCTCGACGCGCAAGGCGGTCGAGGAAGTGTGCGAACTGCTTCAAAAAAACGGATTCGCCGCTACCCGCTACCACGCGGGGCTTGATGAAAATGAACGCAGGCGCAATCAGGACGATTTTGTCTATGACCGCGCGACGATAATGGTCGCCACAAACGCCTTCGGCATGGGAATCGACAAATCGAATGTCTCGTTCGTCATCCACTACAACATGCCGAAGAATATGGAGAGCTACTATCAGGAGGCGGGACGCGCCGGGCGCGACGGCAGAAGCGCGGACTGTATTCTGCTCTACAGTGCAAAGGATGTGCGGACGAATCAGTTCTTAATAAACAACTCCGAGCCGAACCCCGACCTCACCGAGGACGAGCAGGAAGAGGTCAGACGGCGCGACAGGGAGCGGCTCAAGCAGATGACTTTTTACTGCACGACGCACAAGTGCCTGCGTAAATTCATACTCGAATATTTCGGCGACAAGGGCCCCGAGCGGTGCGAAAAGTGCTCCAACTGCCTCTCGAATCACGAGAACACGGATATCACGGTTGACGCGCAGAAGATAATGTCATGCGTCGCACGGACGGGTCAGCGATATGGCAAAAAAGTAATTTGCGATGTCCTGCGCGGGAGCAAAAACGAGCGGCTGATATCCGCCGGGCTGAGCAGACAATCTACCTACGGCATAATGGCGGACTGCCCCGAAAAGCGGCTGCGCGACATCATCGACCATCTCTGCGAAAACGGATACATGACCGCACAGGGCGACGAATACCCGATACTCAAACTCGCGCCGAAGAGCCGCGGAGTTCTGACGGGTCAGGAGACGCTGCGCATGATGCTCGAGATACCGCAGAAAAAGAAAGCTGCCGCCGCAAAAGACGCTCCGCTCCCGCCGACGGACGAAAAGCTCCTCGCCGCGCTCAAGGATCTGCGAAAAAGTCTTGCCATGCGCCAGAGCATACCTGCCTATGTCGTTTTCACCGACGCGACACTTGTCGATATGTGCCGCCTCAAGCCGAAAACGCAGGAGGAATTTATGGGGGTCTCCGGAGTCGGTCAGGCAAAATCCCAGCGCTACGGAGAAGTTTTCCTCGCAGTCATTGCAGAATTTTCGGAATAAATTTAAAAAGCAGGTCACCGGATATCCGATGACCTGCTCTGTTTTTTATGCCGTTCTGCGCTTGTTATATACGAACATCCCCACTCCCACGCCGCAGATGAGGACATAGCCTATGACGCTCAGGACATCCGGCACATCGCCAAAGACGAAAAATCCGAGCGCCGCGGCGAAGAGCACCTGCGTATAGTCATAGACCGAAATCTCCTTCGCCGGCGCGCAGATATACGCCCGAGTTATTCCTATCTGACCGACGCAGGCGAAAGTCCCCGCGAGGACGAGATAAATAAGCTGCATAGCGCTCATATGCTTGTAGCCCGCTATCATAAACGGCAGGCACAGCGCGCACGAAAACGCGGAGAACCAGAAGATTATCCGCTTGCTGTCCTCTTTTCTTGAGCCGAGGCGGCGCACGAAAGTATAGGCTATTCCCGCACCCGCTCCGCCGAGAAGCCCCGCGACGGCCGCGAGCACTTCGGGATTGTCAAACCCCGGCTTTATGATGCACATGCTGCCCGCGAACGCAACGCACACGCCCGCTATCTGAACTATGCTCGGGCGCTCTTTGAGCAGAATTGCAGAGAATATTATCGCAAAAAACGGCGAGAGTTTGTTGAGCATATTCGCGTCCGACAGGTTGAGTTTACCTATCGCGTAGAAGTTGCACAGCATGCCGAGAGTGCCGAAAAAGCAGCGCCCGAAAAGATCGGGGATATTCTTTTTCGCGGGCACGAATCCTGTTTTATCGCGCAGCATCATGATAAAAATAAAAATCAGCGCGATAAAATTCCTGAAAAACGCCTTTTGAAACGAGGGCAGGTCTCCCGCGAGCTTGATAAACATCGACATCAGCGAAAAGCCGAACGCCGCCAAAATTATATAGAAAACACCTTTTGTTTTTGAGCTGAGTTTTGTCATAGGCTTCCGCCTTTTTGTTTGATAGCGCGGTGCGCTCCGAATATTATTATACCACCGATGTCAAAATATAAAAAATCCGGAACACCTAAGCATTCCGGACATATTATCAAAGCTTCACAGCAGGCTCTCGCCGCGCTCTTCGAGAAATTTCTTTACTTCGTCGAGCGTCGGTATCGATTCGGACGCTCCCGGGCGCGAGACTGCGACAGCCGAAGCCGCCGAGGCAATTTTCAGCGCGCGTTCTGCGCCGAATCGCTCGAGCATGGCGAAGAAAAAGCCGAGAAAAGTGTCCCCCGCCGCTGTCGTGTCAACGACAGGCACGCTGAATATTTCGCAGTAAATGCCGTTTTTCGTGTGGGATACGCACGCGTCGCGGTACGCCATATCCGCCGCCGTCTCAGGGTCGCCGGGATTGATATAGCCGAAATAATCGCCCCTTATCTGCGCACCTATCCACTCGCGGTAGGGGTTCTTGTATTTTGCGGACGCGGGCGGCGCAAAGCCCTTGACGAAGTTGCAGAATGCCGCTCGCTCGGCGGTGCAGTAGGCATTCTTCGGCTGCCTGTCGAGCCAGATATCCGCCACATTTTTCAAGGTAAAATCCCTGCCGTATTTTTCTATAAGTTCCTGATAAAGCACCGTGTAGTTCGTATCGTCATCCGCCGGGGCGCACTCGGAAATATCGGCATACATATTCTTGCCGAGCCAGCTCCCGACGCGCCCGAGCAGCTCATCGGACAGCTCGCTGCGTTTGATATATCTGTGCATCGGATAGTTTCCCGTCTCACGTAGGAGAATGCCGAGCTCCGGATTTCTCACGCCCTCGACGGGCTTGCCGAGGAAGCAGCCGCATATCCTGCCGTACCAAGCGCCGGCTATTTTATCGTGCAGGCGGGATTTGTCAACGCTGCGCTTTTCGTGGACTGTTCCCCTGCACATTTTTATCTCGTCGAGCTCGCTCGGCTCGTCAAATTCATAGTCCTTTTTGAGCGGAGTGCGGGACACTATATCAAACATGACATCCGCTATACGCTCTTTATATTCGCCGCCCGGAAGATGCGAAACCGCCTTGAAAAGCTCCTCGTATTCACCGATATCTATGCCCTCTTCGCGCGACTGTCTGAACTCAACCATCAGCTCCTCGGAATACAGCTCCCACGGGTGGAGCGACGGATAGTCGGGTCTGACGCCCGCCCTGCGTTTTTCGTCGCGGACGCGCTCGGTGCAGCCGGTCAGCAATTCATCGAGCGAAACATTGAGTATCTGCGAGAGTATTATCAGATTGTCCACCGACGGCTTCGCGTGGTCGCTCTACCACTTCTGCACCTACTGGCTCGAAACGGAGCACTTCTGCGCAACATCGTCGCGGGTCAGCCCCGCCTTCTTTCTGAAATCATATATGCGGTTTCCGAGTGTCATTCGATCAACTCCTGTTTTTTCTTGATTAAATCAAATCGCGCCGACTTGTTCAATCTACCGCAGGTTGTTTTTTGCGCACCCGGGGGTTGTATATAAAAATACTATCAGGGCTTAATAGCCCTGATAGTAATAGTAAGTAGTTGTTGTATTCGGATCCGGAGCCGCGACTAAAGTCGTTGATACGCTTGTGGAGCCGCCGTAGATATCCGTCGCGAAGACATAAAGCGTATATTGATAACCGGGAAGAACTTTAAAATAATATTCTCCCTGATCAAGATCAAAGGTATTTCCGTTTAAATAACTGTCATCAAAAGAAAAATACAAATCTATATCCTGGATGATACCATTCACATTCTGAGGACCGCTCAGCTGCACCGAAACCCAATCGAGGTCATAATTTGATTGAACCGTTCCGCTCAAGTAGAAATACATCGTATTATTATAATAGCTATAGTCATACCAGTAAGCATCATATATATCTATCGTCGAATCCGCATACGAAACGGACACTACGCACGAATCGGAATATGTCCTGCCGTTATAGGTTATACTGGCGGTTATCGTAACACTTCCGTAGCCGTTACCGGTAATATCGCACATCGTGCCGGAACCAGACACCGAAGCCACTTTATTCGCCGAGCTTGCCCATGTAACATAACAGTTCTCGGGACTGACCGAAGCACGCACAGTCCAGCTTTTTCCTACATCAAGTGTAATTTCACTGTAGTTGAGCTGAACAGACGGCTCTTCGATATAAATCGAATAACTTGTCGATTTCATTGTCCCCTTGCCGTCCGTATATTTCAGCGTTACGGTTTTATATCCCGGGGTATACATATCCGGGTGCGACACATCGACACTGTTGGTGACATACTGACAGCCGCCATCCGAATACTTTGCAACGACCTGCATGCCCGCAGTTGACAGCTGATCTCCGCAGTAGTAGAAAAGCTTGTCCGCGTTCCGGGTTATATATATGAGCTCAAGAGTGCCGTTTCCGTTATATATGTAATCCTGACTGATATCCGGCGCGGGCTGAGTCGTGTTCATTGAATCAAGCGATGCTTCAACGGCAAGCATCCCCGTGCTGTCATCTGTATTCTCAACGCTTTCGGATGTCTGCGCCGTCGGCTTGTGTGTGCGGCGCAAGCCCTTGCTGTTTTTCTTCATAACAAAAAACACCGAGGTAAAGCAAACAGCAACAACGAGCACTATCGCCGTAACATAAATTATTATACTTTTCTTTTGCATCTTCTTCCTCCGCTGCCGTCAAATCAAAATATTCATTGACCAATCCACATATAATAAAGAACAAAAATCAGCCTGCATATCAACGGCGATATCAGTACAGTAATCAGCGCTGCCACAGTCAGCAGTTTAATTCTCCTATATGATCCAACCATGTTTATCGTTATCGCGTGCCGTCCGCCGCATCTCGGACACAGGCAGACCAGATAGTCGCCAAACAGACTGATCTTCGAGGTAAAGAAATGCTTTCCGCAGTATTCGCAGGTCATGAAGACCAAAAAGTTCAAAATATATTCTCTGGGATAAAAGAACTTTCTGCTTTCTTTGTTTGCATTCAAATTTCTTTCGAGAGTTTCCATGTCTATCTTATCTGTTCTTTTAGAACTCATATCAGCATCTCCCTTTTTCCTCTATATCTCGTATCAGCTGCTCTCTCTCTGCGGCGGTTGCCGTAACTCTGCTTATGCAATTGGGGGCATTGTGTCTCATAAACAAATACATTATCTCGTTCATCATGCCGTCACCCTCATTTGAATAGTCAATATCAAATTCGCGCACAAACTTGTCCAAATCTTCGACAAATTCATCAAAGGTCCTGTTATTCTTCTTGTACTCTGCCACAAGCTCTCTTACAGCGTTCTGTGAGTATTTCGGGGATGGAATATTGACGCTTATCCGCACCTGCCTGCCCGTCATATCAAACACAATACTATTGTTTTTGGATATCTTGTCCATAAAATTCGATCTATCTTCGCCGGTCACACATATACATGTTGCCACGGTATATTTTATGGGCGGAATCTGCTTCATAACCTCAATATACGACCCGAGAGACAAAAGTCCCGCGCCACAGCTGTAAATTCTGCGGCGCACAGCATCAACCGCCGACGGACAGCCCGCCAAACAGTAAAGATGCGTTCTATCCGAGAGCAGAGCCAAAAGAAAAGCCTCTTTAAAAGTCGAATCAAAATCCTCGTTATATATCTTTCGATCTACTTCATCTAAAATGTATTCCGCCAGATCAGACTTGTTCTTTTGCGACTGTGCCTTGGCAGTCGCCACCTTGCACTCAACAAAAAATCTTGTATCGCGTTGCGGATATGCTTCGAGCAGAACAATATCATCCCCCACTCTGAAAAGCGATTTGCAGGTGATGTCATTTTTGAACATGTATTGGAGCTGATCCGGCGCATAATCCGTCAAGTCCTGAATACGTGATCGCACCACTCGCCTTTTCTCCCCAGTAAACATCCGATTGAGTTTATCATACGAGTCATACCCCGCGCTGCTGTGGGAGAGCGTAACAAAATTCACTGTAGCCATTATCGGTTCCTCACTTTTTCTCCTGCTTCACCGGGAAAACTCCCATCTTTGCCAAAAGCCAAAGGAAAGGAGTGTCAAGCCCTTGATTCAGCACCAAATGATTCTCGAGCACAAGTCTCGTTGCGAACACACGGCAATCCTCGCCAAAGTCTCTGATAATATTATTCACATATCCTCGAAGATTCGCCTGAATATCCGCTCCGTCTCCGCCGTGCCACAACATCGAATGTATGATATCTGCTGATTTGCGCTCCACTGCCCTCATATCAACCGCATCCGAAGTAATCGGCGGAAAAATGTCGCTTAATGCTTTTCTTCCCATCAATTCACCCTTTACCAGATCTACCTTATTGAGTACAATGGCAGTCGGCTTTTTGGGAATATCATTCTCGCGAAGCATACCCAGCACCGTATCGATTGTTTTTCCCAATACTGCTTCGTCGTTATTTTCAACAGTTTCAGCCGCATTTACAATAAAAATCAAACCATCCGAGTATTTAATATAATTGACTATTCTTTCAGTAAGCCTTTCCTTATCGATATAACATTCTCCCGGAATATCAAGGAACACTATGTCGGTTTTATTCTTATTTATTCCCAACTCGCGAAAGTATGGACCTTGTACGCTCTTGGTTACTGCACCTATGTTGCCTTTCGCATATAAATCGGCAATATATTCAAGGTCGTGGTCGTTAGGATCCATATTAATCCAAGAGAACGATTCCGTGCTTCTTTCTCTCATCATTTCATTTATCGATGCAAGATATGTAGTTTTTCCACTGCCCGGAACACCTATAACCGCAATGTATTTAGCGGGCGCGCGTCCAAACATTCTTAAAAGTTTATTGTGGCAATAAGGGCAAAGCCTCTCATTGAGAAAACCTTTTGTGCTTTTATCGGGATCTTCTATTCCCGTAAGATAACAACCGTCATCGAATTTACGCTTATATTTGCTGTATCTTGGATCGGCCGGGTCTACAAAATTGTAAAGTAAGTCTTGTGCCTCCTTATCCTCCAAGTGAGCCTTGTAATTTTTAAGATATTTGTCTTCCTGTTCATCCCCGCTCTTGCAGCGAAAAACAGCATCATTATATCGTAGCTGCTCAAAGCAATATGGGCACCGTACATCAAAATATTTTTTCATCATTTAATCCTCTAAATATATTTCTCCCTTTTTATCCAATACAAACTGACCGTTTTCTACATGAACTTCGGCGGGAATAAGCTTTTTGATTTTCTGATTATTTGCATTCACTTTTCGGTTGCCGGATATCAGATCAAAGCATTTGGAGAGACCTGCGATATCGCTGTATGCTTTAAAATTAGGATCCTCAAAATTGTTAAATTTATAAAAATTGAGGAACAAATATTTATTATCAACAACAATAAACTCGCTGCCACGCTCGTTATCACATATCGTAAATTTTTCTGGTATATCGCCAAAGAAATTTTGGTTATAGTCGCGAAAATACTTTACCGAAACTTTTTTGCGTGTAAGCGATGTCGGCTGTGAATCGCCCTTATATATACAATCTATGGCATCCGCCAACTCCTCGCATTCCGATCTCTTTACCGCTGTATTCTTGTCGCGGGTATCGACTCCATCGTATTTTGCATCGGTATGTTCGATGCTGTCGTTGCTGTCATGCGGATCGTTGCTGACAGTTGAATCGTAGGCTATGGGCTCAGGGGCATTATTAACCGGCACATCAATGTTACTGCTGCTTTTTTCAGTGCGTTTTGGTGTAGAAGTTTCTATATTGGGGGGCAGAGCCTTACTTCTATAGTTAGGCTCAGTTTTGCTGTGGTCGTTAGGTTGGGGCTGTTCGGAATTTTTCTTCTTGTGAGGCTGCTTTTCACGCGCAGGCTGCTTGTTTCCTTTTGACAATATATTCTTGAATATTTTCTTGATTCCGGCAACATTTCCCCTGCAAAGGATGCACACAGCAAGCACAATCAGTACGATCACCAGCACAAGCACCAGAACGACAACGGTTATCATCGTACTTTTAGAGACGCTTCCACCATCATTGTCTTTGTCAGCTGCAGTCGTTGAAACGACACCTTTAGTGTTCTCGTTGTTACCGACAGTTGTTCCGGATGCCTGAATCGCACCGGTCACGGGTTCGGCATCGGTCTCGGAGCCCTGCACCGGCGACGCGATTTTTTCCACTTTTTTGTTGACATCCGTAATTTCTTTGAATTTGCTTATATCACTCATCAGCGTATATTCGCGATACTTGCCTCCCGGGGTCTTTATCGTCAGCGACGATAAGGAAAAGATAAGAGTATACGTCTCTGTTCTATTCAGTTCCTCGTACTTATTTGCCTGTATGCAGCCCTTTATAGGATATAGGTCTCCGTCTTCTTTCGTAAGTAACAGGTCGTAGCTATCCGGGGATTTCTTTTCAACCCAGACAGTCACGGGATACTTCTCGCCATCATTGCCCAATGCAACGAAGGAGAGCAACTTTTCATAGTAGAGCGCATTGTCGTTGAGACCGTCGATGGTGAAAGTATATTTTTGGGGCTTGGACTCTCTCAGCCCGGCTCTGGCGGTCATGCTCTCATATGTGGAATCCGTGTCATTTATATTTCTGACCGCAAAAGCGGGCAGCGCAAGGCAAAGAGCCGTCAAAACAGACAGCACCGCCGCAATAATTTTTTTCAACATTGTTGATTCTCCTCTCGTTGTACAGATTGATATCAGGCAAGCCAGTCCGAATATAATACCGCCGAGCAATATTCCATTCGGCTTGGCTCGCCCATTTTGCCGGGGTCGGAAACGACCCCGGCTGATGGGAACGCCCAAAGTTGAATTTGGGGTTGTTACATGGGGTTAGAGTTCTTCGTTAATCATTGAATAAAGCATAAGTGCAGCGTAAACTTTCTTATAGAGCTCAACATTAGACTCTGAATCGCCAATTGCCTTAATTACATCGTTGCTGAACGTATCAAAGTTATCATCGAAATGGCCTTTTACATCTTTTATTAGCTCCGAATCTCCAACCTCTAAATATCCGACTACTCTAAGTAAGTCCATGACGGCCTTTTTGAGGTCGAAATCATTAGGGATTTCTATTTCTCCTTCTGCATCCAAAGACGTTTCGATCTTTTTGATTTGTTCATCATCATTGGATGAATCGACTTCCTCATTATCCGTATCAGGAATAAACCCGTCATCGTCTGTCGCTTCTTGCTTGTCCCTCAAACGAGCATTTATATTTTGGATATCCGCCGTGTCGTTGTCATTCAAAAGGCACAAACCATAAGCAACTTCTTCTTTACTTTCTCCCAATGGCTGAACAATTATGAATCTATCCATAGCAGTTTTAACATCATTTTTATTAAAACCTAAGAAATTTATATACGCCATACATGAAGATTTAGTAATTTTTTCTTTGTCAACTGTTTGCTTACACATATCATAGCCCTTGGAACCGCATCCGGCTAAACAGGCAACCACTTTGTTCCTTGGATCAATCGACACATCATCATTTATTTTGAGGAAATTAGCAACTAACCAAAACAACACATAATACTTGGTTCTTATTGCCTGAAAGAGCTTGACATATTGGGGGTTCTCATAGCATCTGCTATTAATAGTACCATTTTCCAGCAAGAAATTAAGTATAGCGCCCTTTTTTTGATAATATCTGTTTAGTTGCAATGCGTTATCTCCTGCTGTTACGCGACTAAGAGTATTAAACTTTTCAATGGCTGCTTTAATAGCCATCGAATCATCTGATTCACCATTTGGTGAATCAACCCAGAACTCTTTAAAAATTTTGTTTTTTCCATCAAAGAAGTCAATGAACGTCTTTTCAATTATTTCGATTCCAGCAATTTTAAACGTATGCTCGGCTTTCACTTCAGATGCTGCATTTGCCGTTTGAGATTTTATAAACGAAACATCTGTAGTTCCTCCGCCTATGTCAATAATAGAATATCCAGCATCAGCTCTTATTCCACCCTTGCCTTGGCCAACCTTTTCATAATACCTTCCGGCGCATCTCGCCTCAGTCGAGCCTTTAAAGACAAGGCTGCAATCATTTCCTACATAATCCTGCAGCAGTTCATTTTGCAAACTTCCGGATATGGAATTCCCAAGATTACGAGCCGGATACGAAAGTCTCACTTCGATACCGGAAGCACCTTTGGCTCTCGCTTCAAGTATAGCAAACATAAGGATAGAATTAACGAAATTTTCTCTGGCGACTGCGTGGTTTGTATCATCCGTTGACCATTTCAGCCCAGAGTATATTCCTTTGTCATTATCACCATTTTCTGACACGATATATGAATTGTCAACATCAACAAAGCGCCCCGTTATGTTCGGGATAATAGATATTTGATTAACATTCCTTGCTTTAAAGTTTTGGCCATAAGTAAATATTTTTCCGAGCTTCCCATCATTATGATTGCTGTCGGATGCACCAAAAAGATAATACCTTTGAAACAATCCGGCATCATTCTTTCCAGGGCATGGATTATATATATCGCGAACATAATGAGACGGAGAATAGATAGACTCAGGAATAGCACCGTTGCCATTGCCCATTTTTATATAGACATTTGTGCTGGTTGTTCCAAAGTCCATTCCGATAATGGCAGTTTTGTTGCCATCAATCGAGACCTCATCTCTATCAGCCCACTCTATCATCCAACACCCAAGCGTGTTCCCCTTATAACTAAAAGAAATTGCTCGAGGTGCAGATTTGGACTGTATCATTTTAAATTCTTGACTACTGCTGCCTTTCTCAAATGTACAATTTGATTCACATTTGAATTCTTTGTTTTCACAATCATCACCTGAAAAAACAGCAATATTGATTACATTATCGTTGGCACTGTTATTGTCATCTGCATAACCTATCAGCTGATTTTCTTTAATACTCTCAACTTTCTTCATCTTCTCCGCCAATTGACCGTTCCAATTGTTCCATTTTGCCCCATCTCTTTTCATGAAAATAGACACAAGATAATTGTTCCAAGCATCTATATCTTTGAATTTGACATTAGGCCACATGGAAATATACGGAAGATCTGCTATCCAGTACACATCTTTTGAGGAGTAATAAGCACTATATGGAATCGTGTTGCCATCTTTAATAAGTTTATACTGGAAAGAGAAGCTACTGTCATCAGCATTGTATGTGATTGTCCAACCTTTTCCTCCTTCTGTTGCTATCTTGGCACCCTTTTTTAAACTTTTGACAACCTCTTCATCTATTGGAGGAATAACATACACTTGTTCTTTATCCATAGATATAGCTTGCGGTATAAATGTTGAGCCAAGAGTTTCGCTATCTAGATCATCATGATCAAATTTTGGCTCTTCCGGTACAATCAAAAGAAGTAGTTTGTCGGAGCATGCTTTTTTCGGAGCCCAATCCGGAACCGCGCATATCGATCGTAAAGCATTATAGATTGTTTTATTGTTCGCCGCACTCCATGGTTCTAACATTCCTCCGGGATTGACCGGTTGAGCCCCATATACCCCATCAGGTTTGAATATCGCATCTTTGAATGCTGTAATCTGCCGGCTATCGCCGTTATTATTTCTTATTTCTTCTTCCAAGCTTTCAAGCCAACAATACAGCTTCTGAGCAGCAACTTCTCGCTCGTTCAAATTTTTTACCGGGTTGCGACAGTCGAGGTCGCCGCAAGCAAGAACCTCTTTCCATTTACCATCCTTTTCGCACCAGGGAAGGCTGTTAAAAATCGTCCTGTCATATTCCTTGAAGGGACAGATAACAATGCTCGGAAGATACATTGCAAACGGCTTTCCATCCTTTGAAAAGACATACAGCTTGTTCGGATCTACCTTGCCGTTCATATCATATCCGACAATTGAAGCATTTTTTTCAAAAGCGGCTCCGACAATCTTTCTGAACTTTCCAGCGGTTCCGTCTTGCGCTTTAATCGTATATTCTTTTATATCAATCTGAATACCGTTCAGCTTCTGCAGCGCGATTGCAGCAAGCAGGCCGCGCCATTCATTGACCGCGTTCGGCTCATTATCCTTCAGCTGCTTGATGAAATCCAAAACATAAGCGATGGGCGAAGGAATGGACATAATGGCACTATCTCTATCGTCGAGATCTGTGCCGGATCCACTCATTTTTTCCGCCATTTCTTCAAGTATATTTTTATTCTGATCCGTCTCTATCCAGCCTCTTCCTGCGTTACCTGTAGCTGCAAAATCCGTCTCACCCGGTTCATTTTTGAACGGGAAAAGCACATTATATGGCATAGTAAAAATCCTCCTCTTAGCTAAAACAAATTTCCAGAGCTTTGTATATATAATCTCCAAAGCGCTTGTCATAAGAATCTGCCGGAGCGTAATTTATAGCACTAAAAGGTATTTTTAATGCTTCAGTCACATCGTCTACACTCTTAAAATTATTGCCCAAACTATTTTTAATTATTTTCTCGCCGTCCAATAGCTCGTTGACATTCCTCTCTAACCCCGCAATATTATCTCTATTAGCGGCTCCAATAACTTTGGTTAAGCAGGAACAAATATGATCAACATGGCTAATATAATCTTTTCCTACAGCAACGCCAAACAAATTATAATTTCCGCTTGCGCCCTCGGTATCGTTCGCCCAATTATATCCGGTCTTTGAAATATCGTCCATCAGCCTTATGTAATCAGTACAGTATCTTAGTACTCCATTAATAAAAGCAATCATAGCCGTCTCGATGTTCACAAAGTTCTCTTTAAATTCTTCTTTGCCGAATAATGTTTGAAATGTCAAAACACCTTTCCACATTGTCTTCCAGCTATTTCCCGACCTACTATAATTGATAGCAAATTGAGCGGCAAATCTCGCAACAAGAAACACCACGAATCGGAACATCTTATTAAGGTTTACAGCAAGCTCTCCGATTTCGGTATGCTTCACATTAGCAATTTTCCCTTTATCATTTGCTGTTCCGCTAAAACGATATTCATATATTTTACCAAGATCCGTGACTGCTCCTGCATTGTCGTAGAAATTTTTATTGAAGAAATCCACCATTGCATCTGCCGCAATAAGATCTACGAGATCAAAATGGTTCTTTTGACCCTGTCCACCGTTTGCATATCCGCCAACCACATGCAGCGGATCCTGCCCGCAGATGTAAAGGCTATCGAAGCTTCCATTATCCGCAACCGCTTTTCTCATCAGATGTTCATTTTGGGCATATTGACTGAGCGCCAAATAACTCTTCTTGCCAAAATCACCAGAATTTATCAGCGGCGTTCCATCACCAGCACCATCACGGATTCCAAAGCTGAAATACGGCAGCAGCAGTACACCGGAAACAAGGAGATCATTTTCACGACCTGCAAAATATTCTCTCATATATGCCGCCAATTTTGAAAAAATTGCGGCACCCGTGCCTCCGAATATAGAGCCTATAATAAAAACCTTAGCTCTATTATTGGCATTCCCATCCAGAAATTGTCTTACAGGGTCAAGGATATTGTTATTCTGATTTGCTGTACTAAGCATATACTCAAAAATCGATGTTCCTAACGACGGCTTGCCATAAAATCCTTTTGCGGTATCCGTTTTGCGTGCTTCTTCATTATAAAACGCCCTCATCACGATTTCGTCATCAGCATTATTTCCGAGGACCTGAACAAGTTTGGGATTATTTATATTATTACAGATGTTGCTGAGCGCGTTGGAAAAGTTCCAAGAAGCTATATTAAGTTTGTGGTTGCAAAATCCAATCGTTTCTGCATTGTCCAACATTTGAGTTTTTGTCAGACCCGAAAGAGTCGAGATATTACCAATGGTTTCTTTGGCCTGGGTCGTTCCTCCGCAACTATCGTCTTTGTCGACGATTATAAACTCTATAGGTTCCAGATCATCTACTTTTTTTATCATCTTCATTGCACAAAGATGGGCGGCGACCTCCGCAACACGCGCGCCGGTTCCGCCTATGCAATAGCAAAAATATTTTGTCGCCATATTATTATCCTCCGTTCAATTTTATCAGTCGGCTTTGTAATAAGCCAAAAGATACGAAATAAGCGATCCAATGACTGCAAGGGCGAATGTGATTATCGCAAAAACTATCGCCTTCTGGAACAGAATAATCGACATAACAACGGTAAGCACAAACGATACTATTACGCCGAGCGCGAAGAACGGTACAATAGAGGCTCGGCCG